>Ga0265293_10009492_pt1 | contig 13962 bp, 17 predicted proteins | sample Munlanlewell138R_FD_192505 | JGI IMG/M metagenome (GOLD analysis project Ga0265293, IMG submission 192505) | Leachate microbial communities from a municipal landfill in Southern Ontario, Canada - Leachate well 138R | ecosystem: Engineered > Solid waste > Landfill > Unclassified | place: Canada...
TGAACGACGCCCCGGCGCTGGCGGCCGCGCATGTCGGCATTGCCATGGGTGTCGCCGGCACCGATGTGGCGCTCGAAACCGCGGACATCGCGCTGATGGCCGACAATCTTGAGCGGCTGCCTTACCTGATCCGTTTCAGCCGCCGTAATTGGACGGTGATCCGGCAGAACCTGGCGCTGTCCGTGGTCGTCATCGGCGCATTGATCGTCGGCGCCGTGACCGGCGCGTTCGCGCTACCGGTCGCCGTGCTCGCGCACGAGGTGAGCGAATTCATCGTGATCGCCAGCGGCCTGCGCATGCTGCGTGCCTAAAGGAACGGCCAAGAGGATGCAAACCCTGCAGGCATCGGCAATGCGGCGGCGATACACGCCCGGCTTCGTTGCGCTAGACTGTGCAGAGCGTATCGGCGCAGCTGCGATCCGCTGTCCGCGCGGGAACCTTGGCGAAGGGCCGTGGTCTGGAGTTCAGAGCGGATGCACGATGCGCCGCGGTGTCGACCGGGCACAGGGCCGTCACCCACAAGACGCTTGCACACCGACTGATTTGCGCACAGGATATCGCGCCATATGATTCGCTTCATTGTCCGCCTGCTGATTCTTTCGCTGTTGACCCTGAATATCACCTGGGCGGCGGATGCCTGTGCGCTCACGGATGTCGTGAATTCGTCGCACACCGCAGTGGCCGTCGGCGCGGACGACTCTACGCCTGTAGATCCCGCAAATCCGAATCTGGCCTGCGGCCATTGGTGTCACGCCTGGGTCAGTCACCTGGCCATCCTCGATGCGCCGCTCACATCGCTCACTGCGCCCGGTATCTGTCCGCTCGTTGCGGTTGCCCCTCCGTACACCTCATTGCTCATCTCTCCGCCGTTCCATCCTCCGATCGTCTGATTCGTTCTAACCGGCCCGCAGCATTGCCTGCGCAGGTGTCCGGTCCGGGTTAACCGGCCGGCTATGGAATTCCACTGCCACCGATAGGCGCGCTGTCGCCGGCGCGGCCGTCGGTGTGCACGGAGGACGAACCATGAATCGATTTGAACTGCTGTTGATCACTTTTCTGTCGGCGTCTGCCGCGACGGCGGAGACCGGCACCTTGCCCAAACCGCCTGCGTTGACGATCGAAACTCGTCCGGAGTCGGTGCTGCAGACTTATCCCTTGGGCGTGATCACCGAACAAGCGGCGTTCGCGGCGCACGGCGGGCCGGACAAGAAAATCACGCTGCCCAACGGCAAGCCGGGTTGGGTCTACGCAGTGGGCTATGCGAAAAACCGCGAAACCTATCGCCTGCCGTCCGGCCAGACCCGCACGGTTGACGAGACCGCGTGGGAGCTGGGCGTTCGGAACTTCACCCTGGTGTTCGACGACGGCGTCGTGATCGACGTGATCTACAAGGATGACGGGGGCGGCATCGGCGTCACGGCGATGGAGTTGCAGCATCCGCGCCCGCAGCGGCCGGCGGGTTCCTGAACATGGACGCCGCTCCCCGTCTGGAAGTCTATGTCGATCATGCGGACACCGCCGCGCGCGTGCAGCTCGCCGTCGAACAGTTGGCCGTGCCCTGTGTCGTGCATCGCGGTGACGTCGAGCCCGCCGCGCTGTCGGATGAAACCCGGCCGCGACGACCGGTGTTGCTGGCCAATGGCAGCTGCCATTTCTTCTCGCCTGCCATCACGACCGAGGAATTCAAGGTGCTGCTGAAGTCGTGTCTGCTGGCCGAGGACCTCAAACGGTATCGCAGCCGCACTGCACGCCGATCTTAAGGACCGTCACACGAGGAACAGAAATCGTGAACATCCTGCTGTTGACGAACCGCCATTGCCACTGTGTCGACGTCGAAAATGAATTGAAGGCGCTCGGCCTGCGGTACACACGCTGCGATGTCGAGGAGCATCCGGACGTGGCGCGCGCCTACGGCGTGCGCCACTGCCCGACGCTGATCGTCGACGAGCACAAGGTGATCCCGATCGACGAGCACAACGTTCGACATTTGCTGCGGCTGATGTTGGCGGACTGACGCAACCAACCAACTTAACGTGCAATGAAGAGGAGCGGTACATGACAACACGCTACGGATTCGGAAAGACGGTAGCCATGGACTTTGAACACGCCATTGACGCCGTGACGGCGGCGCTGAAAACAGAGGGCTTCGGCGTGCTCACCGACATCGACGTGCAGGCGACGCTGAAAAACAAACTGGGCAGCGAGATGCCGCCCTATCGAATCCTCGGCGCCTGCAATCCGCCGTTGGCGCAGCGGGCGATCAATGCGGAGCCGGCCATCGGTCTGCTGCTGCCGTGCAATGTGGTGGTACGTCAGGAGGAGAACGGCAATGTTCATGTCGAGTTCATGGATCCGGCGGCCGTGTTGACACTCGTGGACAACACCGATGTGCAGGACTTGGCCAAGGAAGTCCGTGCGCGTCTGGACCGTGTACTCGCGACGCTCTGATACCAACGCACTTTGATCGCGGAAAACGCAAGGAGTGAGCCATGAAGAACCGAAACGAACTTGATCTGGGCGGCGCCGTAGCCGCACTCGCGCTGTCGCTTGCAGCGGTGCCGGCATGGGCGGCGGACGAGAACCCCTTCCAGGCGCGCGAGGTGACGCCGCCGTCGTCGCACGGGCAAAAAATCGCGCACGGCATGTGCGGCGGAAACTGGGAAGGGCGCTGCGGCGGCATGATGGGCGGGATGATGATGGGCGGCGCCATGCCGCCCGCCGCCGATCCCGCCCAATTGCCGGAACCGAAAGCCGCCGGCGCGAAATTGCTGACCCGGTACTGTACGCAATGCCATGGATTGCCCAATCCCAACCAGCACAGCGCGGAAGGCTGGCCGATGACCGTGGCCCGTATGCAGACACGCATGCAGTGGATGGAGCGCAACAGTCCCATGGGCATCAAGGCGCCGAGCGAGGCGGAGTTGAAGACGCTGTTGAGTTATTTGCAAACGCATGGGGCCGACAGCGAGCCGGCGGCGCCGGCCGACGCGCAGGGCAACCGCTGACGCTGCGACGGCCGCCGTCGCGCTTAACCCAAGCGAGAGGAGCACCCCAATGAAAAGGAACCACCCAAGCATCCGATACGCGCCGCGCCCCATCGGTGCACCTAGGCCGAATCGTACCGGCGCCGCTGTCCGCGCAGTCTGGGTCGCTGGCCTGCTGCTGATCGTCGCATCGATTTACCGCCCTGCACAGGCGGAACCGTTCGCGCCGACCGGCGGCATACAGCTCGCTGGTCGGCATGAGGACGGCAAAGCCTGGCCGCAGAAACCGGCGCAGCGCGCACCTGTCCCGGCCGCGTCGAGCCGCATGGACGACCGCGCCGCGCCGCCTGCCGGCAATCGCGGCGAGCGCGCAGGGTCCTGTCACCCGGAGCTTACCAAGTGTTGGCGAAAGTGAGCGAGCGCGACCGCGCCGGCGACCGCTTGATGATCGGGAATCGGCAGCGCCGCTGTGATATGCGCCGCCGACGCCAAGGAGGACACCGGCATGTATGACTGGGAAGACATGCTGCTGTTCGGCATGGGCTCCGAACGGGGGTGGATAGGCATGGTTGTTTTCGTCGTTCTCGTGCTGCTGGGCGGAATCGCTCTGGTGCGTGGGTTGGCGGCGACCGGCGATGCGCGCCCGCGCGAGCGCGGAGAGACAGGGACGCGGACGGCTGAGGAGCTGCTGCGCGAACACTATGCGCGGGGCGAGACGGACTCGGCGGAGTTCCAGCGGCGACTGGACGATTTGCGCGCCAGCCGGTGCAACGGCTGAGCGGCGTCGCCGCCCTCGGCGAACAACGGGATCGAATCAGCGTAGACCGCGCGCGGCCGATGGCCGAGATGTCGCGTGAACGGGTATCAACATACGGAAACCGCAGCAGCGGACACAACGTCGGGACACGTAGCACATGCGAGTATCACTGTGGTTAGCGGCCGCTCTACTGAGCGGCCTGGTGGGGACTATCGCCGTAGCCGCCGAGCACACCGCTTCGGCATCCGAATCGAGCACCGCCGACACGCCGTTATCGCCGGCGGTGACGCAGCTGGTAAGCAGGGTGCTCGAAGCCAATCCGCGCGTACAGGCCGCGCGCGCGGCTGCGCAGGCTGCCGACGCCCGTGCCCGTGCAGCGGGCCAGCCCTTATACAACCCGGAAGTGGAGATCGACGCCGAACAGGCCGAAAGCGAAACGGCGAGCCTGGGACTGCGGCAGGCGATCGACTGGGCCGACAAGCGCGGGGCGCGCGGCAGCGTCGCGTCCCAGGAGCAGACGGCTGCGCAGGCGGAACTGCGGGCCGTCGAGCAGAATATTGCCGGCGAACTGTTGAACGGACTGGCGGCGTATCACACCGCCGATGCGCTGAATCGGCTGGCGCAGGAACGCGCCCAGTTGATGCAGCGGTTTTTGTCGCTGGCGGAAGCCCGGCAACGCGCGGGCGATCTTCCGCAGATCGAATTCGAACTCGCGCGGCTGGCGCATACGCAGGCCGTTTTGCAGCAGGCGCAGGCGGCGGTGCAGCGCACGGAGGCCGAACAGACCCTGGTGGCCGTGGTGGGTGAGCTGCCCGCCGAGGTTCCGACCTTACCCGTACGCTTCCCCGACATCGGTACCCCGGACCCACAGGCGCTCCTCGCACAATTGCCGGAGTTGCAGGCCTATCAGGCGCGCAGCGCGGCAGCTCGCGCGACCGTCGCGTTGCGCCAGCGCGAGCAACGTCCGGACCCTACGTTGAGCCTGCGCGGCGGGCGCGAGGCGTCGGATCCGCTCGTCGGCCTCAGTCTGTCCATCCCTCTGTATGTGCGTAATACCTACCGCGCGGAGACGCAAGCGGCCGGCGCGGAACTGCTGCAAGCGGAAAGCGCGGCGCAGGACGCCCTGCGCCGTGCGCACGCGCGATTCATCGCCGCCGCGCAGCGCTATCGCACGACGCAGCGGGCCTGGGCCGCCTGGGAGGGCGCCGGCGAACCGAGTCTCGGCAGCCGGACGGCGCTGCTGGAGCGCGTCTGGCAGGCCGGCGAGCTGAGCACCGCCGACTATCTGGTGCAGCTCAATCAGGTATTGGAGACGCGCGCCAGCGCGCTGGATCTACGCGGACAACTGTGGCGGAGCTGGTTCGAATGGCTCGCCGCCAGCGGCCGTCTGGGCAATCCGCAACACACCGCATTCTGAACCGCATAGAGAGAACCTTGCATGAAAGCATCGCACTGGATCGTGGCAGTCGGATTGGTTCTGGCCGCGCCGTCGTACGCCGAAGAAGCTGCGCAGGAGGGCGCGGGCGAAGCCGCCGAGGCCGCTGAACAGGATCCACTGAAGATCCAGGCAGACCGCTTCGGCGCCTTGGGTCTCGAAGTCGCGCCGGTGGCGCCGCGCAGTTTGCCGATGGAAGTGACCGCACCCGGCGAGGTCGTGGTCAATCGCTACCGGTCGGCACTAGTCACACCGCGCATCACTGCGCAGGTGGTCGCTCGCCATGCGCAACTGGGGCAGGTCGTCAAACAGGGCGCCCCGCTGGTGACGCTGTCCAGTGTGGCGATGGCGGAGGCGCAGGGCGAACTGCTGGTCGCCGACCGCGAATGGTCGCGCGTGCAGAAACTCGGACGGCAGATCGTCTCCGACACGCGCTTCGTGGAGGCGCAAGTCAAACGCCAGCAGGCCTACGCCAAGGTGCTCGCCTACGGCATGACGCGGGAGCAGACCGAACGCCTGCTGGCGCAGAGCGATGCCTCGAAGGCGACCGGCGAATTCGCGCTGCTCGCGCCGCAGGACGGGCTGGTGCACGACGACGACTTCACGCTCGGCGAGCTCATCGAGCCGGGCCGCGTGTTGATCAGTCTCAGTGACGAATCGACGCTCTGGGTGGAGGCCAAGCTGGATCCGGCCGGTGCCGATGCCGTGCAGGTCGACAATGCCGCGCGCATCAGCATCGACGGCAAACGCCACTACCGCGGACGCGTCATCCAGTTCCATCACCACCTGGAAGAGGCATCCCGGACACTGGCGGTGCGCATCGAAGTCCAGAACCCCGATGAAGGTCTGCATCCGGGGCAGTTCGTGGATGTCGCGATCGAAACGCCGGCGACCCGACCAGTGCTCGCCGTGCCGCGCGAGGCGATCGCGCTGCTGCAGGGCGGTCCGGCGGTGTTCCGCTATGAAGGCGGCGATTTCAAACCGCAGGCGGTGCAGACCGGTGCGGACCGCGACGGCTGGGTGGAAGTGACCTCCGGGCTGAGCGCAGGCGATCGCATCGCCGTCAAGGGCGCCTTCACGCTCAAATCCCTCGCGCTCAAATCGCAGATCGGCGACGCGGACTAGGAGAAACGCTGTGCTGGAAAAATTGGTTCAAGTTTCTGGTGCTGATCGCCTTCGCGGTGATCGCCGTTGCCGGCTGGCGGGCGGTCACCACGCTGCCGATCGATGCCTTCCCGGACGTGACGCCGGTGCAGGTCAACATCTACACCGAATCGCCGGGGCTGGCGGCCGAGGACGTCGAGCAACTGCTCACCTTCCCGGTCGAATCCGGGATGGCGGGACTGCCCGGCGTGCAGCAGATCCGCTCCGTGTCGCTGTTCGGTCTTTCATATGTCTCCGTGTATTTCAACGATGCGACGGACATCTATTTCGCCCGGCGCCTAGTGATGGAGCGTCTGTTGGAGGTCGCCGACCGTATCCCCGAAGGTTACGGCACGCCGGAGATGGGCCCCAATACCTCGGGGCTGGGCCAGGTGTTCTGGTACACCCTCGAACAGGCCGACAACACGCTCAAGAACGCCTCCAGCGAGATGGATCTGCGCACGCTGCAGGACTGGAGCGTGCGCCTGATCCTGCGCACCGCGCCCGGCGTGGACGACGTCATGTCCTGGGGCGGTCACGAGCGCCAGTATCAAGTGCAGATCGATCCGCGCAAGCTGCTGAAATACGCGCTCGGCTACAAGGACGTGATGGCGGCGATCGAGGCCAACAACCGCCAGGTCGGCGGGCAGTACATCGATATGGGCGCGGAGCAGTATCTGGTGCGCGGCCTCGGCCTGGTCAACAACGAAGCCGATATCGGCGCGATCGTCCTCAAAGCCGCCGGCGGCACACCGGTCTATCTGCGCGACATCGCGGCGATCCGCCAAGCGCCGGCGCTGCGCACCGGTGCAGTCACCCGCGACGGTGAGGAAGTCGTGCTGGGCATGGCATTGGCGCGCATCGGCGAGAATGCCAAACAAGTCGTCGATGCCGTCAAGGCGAAACTGGCCACGGCCGAGTCGGCGTTGCCCGAGGGCGTGACGCTGCGGCCGCTGTACGACCGCACCGAACTGGTGGAGAAGGCGGTGAGCACCGCCGAGCGGGCGCTCATCGAAGGCTCCATCCTCGTGGCCATCGTGCTGTTCCTGTTCCTCGGCGAACTGCGCTCGGCCTTCGTCGTGATCGCCGCGCTGCCGCTGGCCATGCTGATCGCCTTCGTCTTCATGGGCGAAATGGGATTGTCGGCCAACCTCATGTCACTGGCGGGCCTGGCGATCGGTATCGGCATGATGGTGGACGGCGCCGTAGTGATGACCGAGAGCGCCTTCCGCATCATGGCCGAGTGGCGCGAGAAGGGCGAAACGGTCAACCGCACGGCGGCGGTGCTCACCGCCGCACGCGAAGTGGCCAATCCAATCGCGTTCGCCATTTTGATCATCATCGTGGTGTTCCTGCCTTTGTTCAGTCTGGAAGGTCTGGAAGGCAAACTGTTCAAGCCCATGGCCTTCAACATCAGCTTCGCCATGGCCGGCTCGCTGCTGTTGACGCTGACGCTGATCCCGGTACTGGCGGCGCTCATCCTCAAGCCGAAACAAGAACGGGACACGCTTCTGGTGCGCTGGATCAAGCGCGGTTATCTGCCGCTGCTCGCCTGGTCACTGGCCAACAAAAAGACCGTAGTGATCGCGGCGGGCGGGCTGCTGGTCGGCAGCCTCGCCCTGTTCCCGCTGCTCGGCAAGGAATTCATGCCGCAGCTGCAGGAAGGCTCGATCATGTGGCGCATCACTTCCATCCCGTCGACCTCGCTGGAGCGGTCCATCGCCATTTCAAAAGACGTCTCCAAGGCCTTGTCGGCGTTCCCGGAGGTCAAGACCACGCTGGCGATGATCGGGCGCGCCGAGAAGGGCGAGACCGCCGACGTCAACTACATGGAGATCTACACAGAACTCAAACCGCACGATGAATGGAGCGGCGACCGCTCCATCGAACAACTGGCGGACGCGATGCGCGAGGAACTGGAACGGGTCGTCCCGACCGCCGTCATCGCCTTTACCCAGCCGATTCAGATGCGCGTCGAGGAACTGATCTCCGGCGTGCGTGCGACGCTCGCCGCCAAGCTCTACGGCGAAGATCTGGCCGAGTTGGACCGTCTGAGCCAGGCGATCAAGAACGCCATCGGCCAAGTGCCGGGCGTGGCGGACTTGGCATTGGAGGCCAATATCGGCAAGCCGCAGATCCGGATTCAAGTCGACCGCGCACAGTTGTCCCGCTACGGTCTCAACGCCGATGATGTCCTCACCGTGGTGCGCACCGGCATCGGCAACGAACCGGTCAGCACCCTGATCGACGGCGTTAAGCGCTTCGACATTACGGCCCGCCTGCACGACGCGGCCAAGGTCGATGTCGAGGCCATCAAGGCTATTCCCTTGCAGGCGGCCGGCGGCGCGATCGTGCCGCTGGCGCGCGTGGCCAAGGTCACGGTGGGGGAGGGCTATTCCTTCGTTCGCCGCGAACAGCTGCAGCGCTATGCAGTCATTCAGATGGACGTGCGCGGCCGCGATGTGGACGGTTTCGTCCAGGATGCCGAGGCGGCCATCGCGCAGCACGTCAAACTGCCGCCCGGCTACTGGATCGAGTGGGGCGGATCGTTCGAGAACCAGCAACGGGCGCTGGCGCGGCTCGGGATCATCGTGCCGTTGACGATCTTCTTCATCTTCGTGCTGCTGTACACCGCCTTCAATTCCATCAAATACGCGCTGCTGATCATCGCCAATGTGCCGTTCGCGACCATCGGCGGCATCGTCTCGCTGTTCGTGAGCGGACAGTATCTCTCGGTGCCTTCCGCGATCGGCTTCATTGCCGTGTTCGGCGTGGCCATGCTGAACGGTATCGTGCTGGTCAGCTTCATCAACGAACTGCGGGAAAAGGGCTTCAAGCTGCGTGATGCGGTCCGGCGCGGCACCGAGCTGCGCTTGCGGCCGGTGATGATGACCGCGAGCGTGGCGATCCTCGGCCTGATTCCGATGCTGCTGTCGTCCGGTGTCGGCGCGGAGACGCAGCGCCCGCTGGCGACCGTGGTGGTCGGCGGCCTGATCACCTCGACGCTGTTGACCTTGGTGCTGTTGCCGGTGATCTACGAATGGATGGAGAGCCGGCCGGCTGCGGCCGAGGGCGGTGCGGCATGAACGGTCGCACCCGACTCTCACAACCGGCCTCACCGCGCCATGAGACTTCGGCCGTCGAATCATCTTGAGGATAACCGTCACACGAGGTCGCTCCATGAAAGAGATCAAAGCCTTCATCCACCGTAATCGCCTGGCGGACATCATCCATGCCTTGCGCAACGCCGGCCTGTGCGGCGGCCTCTGCAATCTGTCGGTTGCCGACGTGACCGGCACGCTGCAGGCGCTCGACGCACGCGAGCAGGATTTCTCGCTCGATATGGGCGACATGGCCGTCAATGAGCTGAAGCTCGAAGTGATGTGCGCAGACGAATGGGTGGACCGCGCCGTCGGCATCATCCGCGCCAACGGCCGCACCGGGCAGGCGATCGCCGGCTGGATCTATGTCATCGACGTCGTCTACGCCTATCCCATCGACGGGAATTGATCCTGTAACGCATCTAGCAACCGCAACAACGAAGGAGAGTGAGTCATGAAAATGTCCGTAGTCATCGTGTCCATGGGTCTGGCGGCAGCGTCCGCAAACGGCCTTGCCGCATCGTCCGTGCACGCAGTGGTCGATGTGCCATGTACGGGAGAGTCGGACTGCCAGGCGAAATGGCAGCGGGCCGAGCAGTGGGTACGCAGCAACAGTCAATGGCCGATGAAAACGGTATCGGAGACGGTCATCGAAACGGAGAAGCAACGGTTCCGCAACTATTCCAATCCCTATTATCGCGTCGTCAAGGAAGCGCGCGGCGACCAGACGGTGATCCGCTTCGAGGCCAGCTGTCTGCCGTCGGTGCAGTGCTCGCCGGACATCGGGTCGGTGCAGAAAGCCTTCACCGGATTCGTGGGCGGCGCGAGCGAGTGATATAGCAACCATGGGATTGCGCGGCGCCGTGAACGGCGCCGCGCCTCAGGACAGGCTGTGCGCCAAGGAGCACGTTATGAATCCAATCCCGAAAGACCCGTTGCCGGACAGCACGCTGGCGCTGCGGCGTGACCCGTACCGCTTCATCTCGACCCGCTGCCTGCACTTCGGAACCGATCTGTTCGAAGCGCGGCTGATGCTGGAGCGCACCATCTGTCTGCGCGGCCGCGAGGCGGCGGCGCTGTTCTACAGCCGCCAGCGCTTTCAACGCGGCGGCGTCATGCCCGGATGGTTGGAAAAGACCTTGTTCGGCCGCGGCGGCGTGCAAGGGCTGGACGAGGCGGCGCACCGGGACCGCAAGCAGTTGTTTCTGTCGCTCACAGCACCCGCGTCCGTGGACCTGCTGGTCGCTCTCTTTATTGATTGGCTGACTATCTATGCCGAGGCGTGGACGGCGCGCGAGCGGGTGGTGCTGTATCCGGAATGGCAGGAAATCCTCGCGCGCGCCGTGTGCGCGTGGGCCGGCGTGCCGTTGCCCGACGTCGAGGTGCAGCAACGCACCCGGCAATTGACGGCGATGTTCGATCAGGCGGCGGCGTTGGGTCTCGGCCATCTCCACTCGCGGCGGGCCCGCCGCCAGGCCGAACAGTGGATCGGCCGTCTGATCGACGGCGTGCGGGCCGGCCGCGTTGAAGTGCCCCAACTGGGTCCCCTCCAGCGGATCGCGCACTTTCGTGATCATGCCGGTTACTTGCTAGACACGCCTACCGCCGCCGTCGAAATGATCAATCTGTTGCGGCCGACGGTCGCCGTTTCGGTCTATCTCACGTTTGCGGCCCTCGCGCTGCATACGCACCGCGATGGCCGCCTGCGCATCGCTGGGCGCGAACCGGGCTATGTCGAGCGCTTTGCGCAGGAAGTGCGCCGGTTCTATCCGTTCTTTCCGTTGGTGATGGCGCAGGTGCGCGAAGACTTCGTCTGGAAGGGGTATCCCTTTCCGGCCGGCAGGAAAGTGGCGCTGGATCTATACGGCACCAACCACGACGACCGCGCCTGGAAACGACCGGACCAGTTCAATCCGGACCGCTTCGAGGACTGGGACGGCGATCTGTTCGACTTCATCCCGCAAGGCGGCGGCGATGCCGCCGTGACGCACCGTTGCCCGGGCGAATCGATCACGCTCGCGCTGATGCAGGCTGCGCTCGAGTTTCTCGCGACGCGCCTCGCCTACGACGTGCCGGAACAGGATCTGCGCATCGACTATGCGCGGCTTCCGGCGCTGCCGCGCAGCCGTTTTGTCATTCATCGCGTCCGCCTGTGACGCGCCTGACCCATCAGCCGGGATCGCCATAGGAGGTTGTCATGATCTGGAAGGAGCTTGCGAAGTTCGGCGCCGGCGCCGAAGCGTTCCACACCCTGGTGCATCTGTATTTCTGGATCGGCGATATCACGTTTCCCGTATTCGGGATCCAGGTTGGATCGCGCTGGAATGTGATCGGCATCGTCGTGAACGGCAGCATCGCGACTGCGCTGGGCCTCTACGCATGGCGCCCGCAGCGTACCTGACCGGTTCAGGCCGAGTGTATGGCGGTATCGCGATCCGCCGGTTGGGCGGTTCGGGCACCAACATGTGGTGGGCGATCGATCTGCCGAGCCGGGGCCGGGATGACCTGAATGGGCTGTTCTTCGACGCCTATCTCGTGACTGCAGGGATGCTGCTTGCCCTGCTCGCAGTCCACATCGGCGGTGCGCTGTACCACGCGTCGCGGCGTGACAGCGGCATCCGCCGCATGCCGCGTTGATAGCCCAACTTCCCCAAAGGAGGCGTATGCGCGAAAACATTCTCTGGCTGCTGGTCGATGCCCATAGAGCCAGGCGTCGTAGCTCGATCGCGTTGGCGCAGCAGCGTGCCCGTCTCGCCGACATGGTCACTCATGCTCGATCCGCATCGCCATTTTATCGCGAGCTGTACCAGGGTCTGCCCGAGCGGGTGCAAAGTGTCGAGCAACTCCCTATCACCGACAAGAAGATGCTGATGGGGCGGTTCGACGACTGGATCACGGACCGGGAGGTGACACTCGAGAAGATTCGCGCCTTTGTCGCCGATCCGGACCGCGTCGGCGAACGCTTCCTCGGTCGCTATACCGTGGCCGCCACGTCGGGGACGACGGGAAGACCGGGCTTCTTCCTCACTGACGACCGAACGATGGCCGTCGTCTCGGCCATGGCCCTGCGCACGCTAACCGCTTGGCTCGGGTTTGGCGATTTCGTGAGACTGCTACGCGGCGGTGGTCGAGTGGCTTTTAGCGTGGCGCCTGGCCACACCGCGACGGGCGTGCCCGCCGCGCGCGTTCAACGGTCCGCCAAGGGGCGCAAGCGCATCTTGCCGATGCTCGTGCACATGCCGGTGGTGGAGCTCGTCCCCCGGCTCAATGCGTTTCATCCGGCCATTCTGGCTGCTTACGCCAGCACCGCCAAATTCCTCGCGAACGAACGGAAAGCCGGGCGCCTCGACATCAGGCCGGTGTTGGTCGTGTCCTATGCCGAAGAGCTCTCGGTGGACGACTACGATGAGATTGCGGAGGTGTTCGGCGCGAAGGTCGGGAACACCTATGCCGCCACCGAGTGCCCGTTCCTGAGCTACAGTTGCGAGCACAAGTGGCTGCACGTCAATGCGGACTGGGCGATTCTCGAGCCGGTCGACGCGGACTACCGGCCCGTCCCTCCGGGAGGGCATTCGCACACGGTCCTGCTCACCAATTTCGCGAATCGGCTGCAGCCGATCCTGCGCTACGACCTCGGCGACAGCGTCATTCAGAGACGCGATCCCTGCCCATGCGGCAACCCCCTACCGGCGATCCGAGTGGAAGGCCGCTCCGCAGAAGTGCTCAGCTTTTCCGGCGCGAACGGCGAGCGGGTCTCTATCCCGCCATTGGCATTCGAGATCGACCACATACCTGGGGTGGCGCTGTCTCAGATCGAGCAGACGGCGCCCACGCGCCTACGCGTGCGTTTTGTTCCCGAAGCCGGTGCCGATCCCGTCGCCGTGTGGGAAATGGCTCACACAGCGCTAAAGCGCCTGCTCGCGAAACACGAACTCGATCATGTCGTGCTGGAGCGCGCGGAGGAGGCGCCCGAGCAAACAGTGGGCGGCAAGTTCCGGCAAGTCATCCCGCTCCGTTCGGGAGAGCGCGCGGATTAGCCGTGCATTGAGACAAAGCTCCAGCATGCAATGGAGCCGATGCGCCTGGTGCCGATCCGGCGGGTTACCTGCAGCTCGGCGTACCGTTCTACGGACATGGACGGCTTCCAACGAGGTCAGCGCATGACTGATGCGGCAAAACAACGTCAAGAAGGCCTTGCCGGCGCGGTGCGCGCGCACGGTGCCGGTGCCACGGAGCGTCCACCCCACGCCCCGCCGCCTTCCCGCGAGTGCGATGAGTGCACACACTGTTGCAGCGGCGTATTGCGTCTCGAAGTGGATGGCGAGGTCATCCGACCTGGCCATGGCTGCCGCCATTGCCAGACGTCCGGCTGCGGCATCTATGCGTCCCGGCCCGCCGTCTGCCGTGACTTCGTCTGTGGATGGTTGCGGGACGACAGCGCGCTGCCGCCGAGGCTGCGGCCCGACCGCAGCGGAATGATCCTGCTGCCTGCCTACCGGCGCTGGTGCGGCGTTCCGGTCGATGTGGCTGTCGCCGCCGGCA
>Ga0265293_10009493_pt1 | contig 13962 bp, 11 predicted proteins | sample Munlanlewell138R_FD_192505 | JGI IMG/M metagenome (GOLD analysis project Ga0265293, IMG submission 192505) | Leachate microbial communities from a municipal landfill in Southern Ontario, Canada - Leachate well 138R | ecosystem: Engineered > Solid waste > Landfill > Unclassified | place: Canada...
TAACATCACAGCCATTGTCTTCAGCAACGTGGGTAGAAAGAGTATCGCGAATTTCTCCATCGATGTAATACTCAATCTCGTTCGTGGCTCGGTTCATAATTGGATAAGGAGAATAAAAGGGAGGAACACTCATACTGGCCGCAATGGCGTAGGATATATTAGTTCCAGTAACATAGGATGTAGTTGTATCGTGTCCAGGTGTTGGATAGTTATAACGAGAAAAAATAATCTTTTTCGATTGATCCAATTGGGTTGCAACAATGAAGAGGTCTGGCGAACAATCTTCAAACTTATCAGAAGTGAGAACGTGCTTTAAGAGATACTGCCGGAGCCCTTCGGTTGAAAAAAAGCCCGGAACTGAGACAAAAGGTTTCAATGCAGTCTTTAAAACAGTTGGAAAACCGTCGAGAATATAGTTCATGTCAGCTTTAGGGCCTCTGATGGCTGGCCTTTTGAGATTGAACATATCCGCGTAGGTTAAACCTTTAAGTTTGGAACCCTTTACTCCTAAGGTGGCCTGAATGACTTCTTGCGGAGTATAGCCACTCGCCAAGTAAGCACAGATCATAGCACCCGCACTCGAACCTACATAGGTTGAAATCTCTAGCCGGTGCGGGTTGAGGAGCTGGGACTCATCAGAATTCTTATTAGATTTGAGGTGAAAGCCCATCTCTTCTAGGGCCAGGCTGACCCCTAAGTGCCAAGCTGCAGCCTTAACCACTCCTCCAGAGAGAACGAGGGCAATTTTTTTATCTTTTAACTCTTTAAAATCAACTGAGCTCATTAATCAACTTTTGAAAACGTTTTTGATTTTGCACATCTTTATCGGATTCATTATCATTAAGATTAAGCTGAAGGAGGCTGAAATGACTACCACGGAAGGGGTATGGCTATCAATATCTGATTATTCACGTTACAAGAACGTGTCAGTTTCTACTATTCGTCGACATATCAAGAGTAAAATTCTCAAACATAAAGAAGAAAATGGTAAATATTTTGTTTATGTTCCTTCCATCGATCGGGTTAAAGTTAGGGAGGAAGAAGAACTTCTTCGTGCCAAGCTTGAGATTGAACTACTCAAAACTCAGTTAAGACAGATGCAAGAAGAGAACGACGAGTTAAAGATGTTAGTTGAACTCTATGAAGGTCCAAAAGATCAACCACCGGGGTTACCTCAATTAGATTTATGAAATATTTAGTCCTTGTTTTAATTCTTACTGCTTCTTTTAACTCTTGGTCTCAGGCCTCGATGAAAAGATGTACCTTACTCCCTGTTACCGATGGAGTTGGAGGTGCTATTGCGAACCCCGTTTTTATTGAAGTAGAGAAAAGAATAAAAGCAGGCCAATACTGTAGCTATGTTTCAAACTCTGATTTGTTGCATGTCTTTAGTAGATATAAAAAAAATTTGGCCACCCATTTGAAATCTCCCGAAGTGATTAAAGTAGTGGGAGAGAAACTCAATGTCGGTTCATTAATTAGAATTAATATCGTTAACGAGATTAATGGCGTCGAAGTTGAGATGGAAGTCCATGGTGCCAATGGAATAGACTCATACTTTCAGGAAAAAAAGAGCCTAAGTTCAGATGATGTTGAAGAAATAGTCATTCAAGTTACAAGATGGATTAGTGAGTACAATAAAAACGTTCCTTACGATGCTTTGGTTCTAGGTGTGCTCGGTGAACAGGTAACAATTGATTTACCCAAAGACCTTAACGTAAGACCCGGTCAAGAATTTATAGTAAAAAAACTACATCAAAAGAAACAACATCCGCTGCTAAAAAAAATTGTCGAATGGGATAGTGAAGTCGTTGCTCAAGGTGTGATTAAATCACTTTCAGACGATCAAGCACTTGGTGAAATTAATCACTATCGCAACAATGGTCGAATTAATTCGGGTGACTGGATTAAAATTCTTCCTTATAGAGAGCCGAAGGTTAAGCTACCCGAAGAGAAAAGAATTGAACCTGGTAAACTTGGACAACTATCAGCTGCCTTAACTGTAGATTCTCTGTCTACAAAGAATAAAACACCTAATGGCTCTAATAGTCTCTCGGGAATGTCTGGAGGTGTAGATTTAACTGCAGAGGCCTGGATTACGAGAATGTATTTTGCGAAGTTTAATTTCGCTCGCTCTTTAGGAAGTGTAAAAAGAAACTCTGGTGACGTGGACAATCGCCTTGATGTAAATCAATCACAGATCAAAGTTCTTGGTGGTTACAAGTTTTTACCACTAGGGTTTTTTTATGGGCCACAAATTGATTTTTATGGTGGATATGCTTCATTTACTTATGACTCGGACGATGCTTCTCCTCACGGATATTCAGAACATCGTTTCTCAGGGTTTTTAGTAGGAGTACTCGGAAATATTCCGCTTAATAATACCTATCGACTGTATGCGGGCTTTGAGATGATGGGCTTTCCAACTTTTGAAGATAGCTCTGATAATTACGGTAGTAAAAAATCAATTAGCTCGTTTGAACTAGATCTTGGTGTTAAATATCAATATAACCCACGGATCACTTTCGATGCAGGGCTGGCCTTTAGTTCACGAAAAGCGACCTTCAGTGGGGATTACAAAGAAGTTCATTACCGTAATAACAAGCTAAAGCTTGGTGCAACTTTTACTTTTTAAATATTTCGGATTCACATATGTCTACATCTAGAATTAAGGAGCTTGAAAAGCTCCTTCTTTATCATAAAGAGCTGTACTACAAAGGGCGTCCACAAATTAGTGACGAATCCTACGATAAGTTAGAAATGGAGCTGAAGGAGTTAGATCCGACTAACCCAATTCTAGAAGTGGTAGGATCTTTTTTTGAATCCACTAGCGATAAAGTACCTCATCAAAGAAAAATGCTCTCCCTGGATAAAACTTATGAGCTAGAAAGTCTTATAAAATGGAAAGGTGACGAGAGTATTATATCTGTCTTCAAGATTGATGGCTCGAGCTGCTCTCTTATTTATCAGAATGGAAAACTCGAGTTGGCGAAAACAAGAGGTGACGGTTCTTATGGTGAGAACGTAACTTCAAAGGTTATGTACATAAAGGACATACCACTCCATACAGGAGTAGGAGATTTTGAAGTTCGCGGAGAGATTTACTGTACCGAATCCGGCTTTGCCCATATCGCAGAAGAAATGAAAGAGCTTGGACTTGAGATTCCTACTTCACAAAGAAATATTGTGGCAGGACTTTTAGGTCGAAAAGAAAATATTCATCTGGCCAAGCATTTAAGCTTTAAAGCCTTTGATTATATTTCAAGTGAGAAGTTTGAATTTGAACATCAAAAACTAGATCATTTAAAGAAACTAGACTTTGATATTCCCGAGTACCAAATTCACAAAAACAAAAAGACGATCGAAGAGTCCATTGCTGAAGCTGAAGAATTTATAGGAAAAGGGGATTATCTCATTGATGGTCTCGTTTTTGTTTTTGATAGATTAGCTATTCATGATCGGTTAGGAGAAACGTCTCATCACCCACGTTATAAAATGGCCTACAAGTTTGCCGGCGAAACGAAGAATACGACAATTCAGAATATTGAATGGGGTGTTTCACGCAATGGAAGATTAACTCCTGTTGCTCATGTCGAGCCAGTAGAACTATCTGGTGCGATGATTTCCAGAGTCACTCTTCATAACTATGGAATGGTTAAAAACTTTGATTTAAAACCAGGGGATGTCATTGAGATCATCAGATCCGGTGAAGTTATTCCAAAGTTTTTAAGTGTTATTACTCGTCATGAAGGACACTATAGCGCTCCTTCGCATTGTCCTAGTTGTGAATCGGTTTTAGTGGTCGATGATATTTGGCTAAATTGTGTAAATAAAAACTGCCCAAGTAAAAATAAGGAAGAGATCCTGAACTATATTCATAAGGCGGGGATTGATGATCTTTCGGGTAAGAGACTCGAAGAGATGATTAATAAAGGATTAGTTGCTCGCATCCCAGATCTTTATAAACTTCAAATTGATGATTTTTATAAACTCGATAAAGTTAAAGAAAAACTCGCCCAGAAAATTTACGGTAATATTCAAAAGTCTAAAGAGCTAAAACTGTCTACTTTTATTTCGGCCATTGGTGTTGAAGGGGTTTCAATAACTAAGTGTGAAAAAATAATCAATGCTGGTTACTCGACCCTAGAAAAAATTCAAAACATTACTCTTGATCAGATGATGAATATTGAAGGCTTTGCCGAAAAATCTTCAAACTTTATTATTGCCTCCCTAAATTCTAAGAAAGAACTTATTTCTGAATTACTGAGTTTAGGAGTGAAGGTTCAATCAGAAGACATTGTTATTGGTGAGGGTGTCTTAGGTGGTAAAAAGTTTTGTATCACTGGTGAACTAAGTATATCGAGAAATGATATGGCCCAAAAAATTAAAACAAATGGTGGTCTCGTCGTTAGTTCTGTTTCAAAAAACACTGATTTCCTTCTCACAAATGAAACAGATTCCACTAGTTCAAAATTTGTTAAGGCCAAAACCTTGGGAATCAAGATAATAACCGAAGAAGAATTTAATCAAATGATTTGAGGTTGAAATGGCCAAGGTTAAAACAGTTTATACATGTCAGGGTTGTGGATATCAGACGGCCAAATGGCTGGGAAAGTGTCCTGATTGTGGAGAATGGAATAGTTTTACTGAAGCCGATGTTGTTAAAGCCTCGAAGGCTCAACCTAAATCAATTGGTGCCAGAACTTCTAAGCCTAAGACTATTAGCGAAATCGAAGAAGAGAGCTTTGAACGCTATCAAACAGGTATCAGCGAATTTGATAGAGTGATGGGCGGAGGAGTAACCCTTGGGTCTCTAACCTTGATTGGTGGAGAACCAGGAATTGGTAAATCAACTCTTCTCATGGAAGTCTGCGGTAAACTCGTTGATCGTTATCATAGTGATAAAATCCTTTACGTCTCTGGTGAGGAATCAGAATCCCAAGTGGCCAACAGATCTAAACGTCTCGGTGTTGATAACTCAAACTTTTACATTTTCAATGAAACAAATTGGGAAAAGGTATTAGAACAAGTTAAAGAATTAAAACCAAAGTTTCTTGTTTTAGACTCCATTCAAACCACTCATTCCAACCAAGTTGAATCTGCTGCAGGGACTTTAAGTCAAATTAGAGAAGTTACCTACGAGCTCATGAATTATGCCAAAGCTTATGGTCTTACCTGTTTCATTGTAGGCCATGTTACTAAAGAAGGGCAGATCGCGGGTCCTAAAATTTTAGAACATATGGTTGATACGGTGGTGTACTTTGAGGGAGATCAACTTGGGCAATACCGACTTCTTCGAGTAATGAAAAACCGCTTTGGTAATACTAATGAAGTTGGAATTTTTGAAATGCAGGAGAAGGGGTTAGTGGAAATTAAAAATCCTTCTCAGTACTTTCTAGAACAATCAATTCCAGGATCATTTGGTCGATCACTAACTTGTATTTTAGAGGGCAGCAGATCTTTATTTGTGGAGATTCAAGCGCTGGTTGTTGAAAATAAATTTGCCGTAGGAAGACGAACCACTCAAGGCCTTGATTCTAACCGCGTAGCACTTCTCGTTGCAGTCATTGATAAGTATTTTGGTATTCCACTTTCTTATAATGATATTTATGTCAACGTTGTAGGAGGAATGAAACTCACTTCCAGAGAGAGTGATCTTTCCATTATGGCCTCCCTTTTAAGTTCTTATTTCTCCATGGCCATTGATAGCGAAACAATTTTTTTAGGCGAAGTAGGACTTACTGGTGAAGTTCGTTCCGTTCCCATGATGGAGATGAGGCTTAAAGAAATTGAGCAGATGAATTATAAAAGAGTTATTACTTCAAAGAGAGCAGCGGCAGATTTTAAAGGAAAGTATAAGCTCGACATTGTTGGAATTACCAAAGCCGTCGAGCTTAAGAATTTACTATTTAAGAAAGATAAAGCTTTTGAATAGATTCATCCCATAGAGTTTTCTTGGCCGGATAGTAGCTATTGGTTTCAGGATTAAATTCTCGTTCAAGCTTCCAGTATTTACCCATTTCGTTAATGCTTACCTCTCCGAGAGCAACTAAGCATCCAATGGCCACCCCGTAAGCGGTTGTGTCGATAACTTGAGGTCTGAGAATTTTTTGATTAGAAAAGTTTGCCTGCATTTGCATTAGTAGATTATTAGCACTGGCCCCACCATCAACCTTAATTGCATTTAGGTTTGGGAAATCCTTTTTAAAACTTGAAACAGAATCATTAAGAGAAAGGGCGATTCCTTCAAGGCATGCTCGTGCAATATGAGAGTTATCAGTTCCTCTGGTAATGCCTAGAATTGCTGCCTTGGCTTCACTATTCCAATATGGTGTTCCTATTCCGGTAAAGAAAGGAAGGAATAAGAGAGGCTTCATTTGATCGAGGTCTGTTACCTCATTAGCAAGGGTCTCAACCTCTGGGCTCGTGACAATGCACTTAAGATTGTCTCTCAACCATTGAACGGCCGCACCTGCGATATAAGCACTTCCTTCAAGAGCGAAAACAGTTTTACCTTTGAAAGTATAAGCAATGGTAGAAAGTAATCCCGTTTTGGATCTAACAAGTTCTTCACCCGTATTAAGCACAAGGAAGGCCCCTGTTCCATAAGTGGATTTCAAATCACCAACATTCACACAGGCCTGGCCGAAAAGTGCTGCTTGTTGGTCACCAAGGATAGAGAGAATTGGTATCCCATCAGGTAACACACCCACATTTTTGGTTTTACCAAATTCAGTGAATGATTCTTTAATCTCTGGAAGGAAATCTTTATCGATGTTAAAAAAAGTGAGTAAGTCTTTGTCCCACTGCTGAGTAGAAAGATCCATCAGCATTGTGCGAGAAGCATTGGAAGTTTCTGTGATAAAAGACTCACCAGCAGTTAGTCGATGAACAAGAAAAGAATCAACCGTTGAAAGACAAAGATCCTTCTTGGCGACAGCTTCTTTAACGCTGTCGACATGGTCAAGCATCCATCTCATCTTGGTGCCGGAAAAATAAGGATCAAGAGGAAGGCCCGTTTTATGGCGACAAATTGTTTCGTAGTCGGCCCTGCGAGAGTCACAGTAGGAGGCGGTTCTTCGATCTTGCCATACAATGGCGTTAGTCAGAGGCTTGCCTGACTTAGTATAGGCACACGTTGTTTCACGTTGATTGGTAATTCCAATGGCCATAATCTGCTTAGGATTAACTTTGGCTTCTTCAAAGAGTTTTTGCAAAGAAACTTCAACACTTGTCCATATATCATTGAGGTCATGTTCAACTAGGCCTGGCTTAGGATAAATTTGACGATAATCTTGTTTGTTCTTGGCCTTGATTTCCAAGGTCTTGGCATCCAGTAGAAGACTAGTCGTACCAGTGGTACCCTGGTCAATGGCGATAAGATAACTCATTCTAAACTTCCTTATTCAAGAGTAACTGTTTTTTCACCTGGTCGATCATTGATAATGAGATTGGCCGAATATTCCCAATAGCGGGCGAGATTTCGGTTCATGAAATAAACAAAAGCGTAAGTTATTAGAGTCATTACAGCTAGTAACAGGACGAATTCGATGATCGCCTGACCAGCTTGCTTTCTCTTTTTAAGTAATTTTATAAAACCCATGTTCATCTTCATATATCTATAATTTTAAGCTATGATAGGGGCATGAAAAAGCTGTTTCCCATCGTAATTTTTATTATGGCCTTCTTTGGCTTTCTTTCCAGCCAAATCATCTGGGATACCTTTAATCTTAACGCAGAACAGGTGAAGGAAGATAAACAAAAATACAGTCTCTATGAGTCAAACTTTCATACACTTAAATTCACCACTTTAGAGAATGAGAGTGTAGAACTCAAGAATGTCTCAGAGCCCATAATTGTGCTCAACTTCTGGGCTTCGTGGTGTAGACCATGCCTAGAAGAGTTTCCTAGCTTAGTGGAGTTTCAGGAAAAATTTCGCGGAAAAGTGGCGGTTTTTGGTATTAATGGTGATGAAGAAAACCCACGTGATAATGCACTTAAAGCCCAGAAGAAATATAAATTAAACTTCCCTTCAACCCTTGATAGCCAAGGTCGCATTGGAGAGAAGTTCTTAATTAATACTTATCCGGTTTCAATTGTGTTCCACCAAGGAAAGGTAATCTACGTCTCCAAAAAACTTCATAACTTTATGGATGAAAGTTTTGTGAAGATGATTGAGTCACACCTTAAATAAGTGGTGTACTGAAGTTGTGTCCCCAGTGATAGCTAATATGAGACAAACTCTGCGCCTTGAATAAAGAGAAGCGTGGACGCATTCCAGATATGAGTGCTCCCTGATCTTTTAATCCTAGGGCATGGGCCGCATTCAAAGTCATTCCACACCAGGTTTCACAGACATTCATTTTTAATTGAGCTGCTGCAATGGAAGCCACTAGCAAGACATTGTCACAGTGACAGCTTCCAGGATTGTAGTCTGAGGCAATGGCAACCTTTACTCCAGCATCAAGAATCTTTCTTGCAGGAGCAAGAGGCTTTCCTAAAAAGAAAGCAGTTCCCGGAAGAAGAGTTGCTACTGTTGAAGAATTTTTTAAAGCTTCAATCCCAGCATCAGAAATTTTTAGAAGATGATCACAACTTAGTGCACGAAGCTTGGCACCAAGGGCCGCACCGTTATTATCATTGAGTTCATCGGCGTGCATTTTGCCAGGGATACCGAGGCGTTTTGCTGTTTCAAAAAGTAGAGTAGTGTCTGCATCATCGAAGTAATTTTTCTCATGAAAAATATCAACGGCATCAATGATCTTCATTGGCGCCAGTTTCTCTAAAAGAGGAAGAACCACTTCTTTCATATACTCGTGAGAGCTTGCAAAAGATTTTGGCACATCGTGAGCGGCCATATAGGTATTACGAATTTGAACCTTAGGAGCAAATTCTTTTTTTAAACGATCAATAATGAGTGAGAGTTCATATTCTTTTTCAAAGTTTAAACCATAACCCGACTTCACTTCAATTGTTCCCACACCATAACTGGCAATGCGCTCAATGCGGGCCTTGGCACTTAGATATAGTTCTTCACTAGAAGCTTCATTGGTCTGGTTCATGGTCAGAAGAATTCCTCCTCCACGACGAGCAATTTCTTCATAGCTCACACCATTGAGGCGTTCAACATATTCATTTGCACGGTCACCACCAAAGACAGCGTGAGTGTGAGAATCAACAATTTCAGGAGTGAGCACGTGCCGAGCAAGAGATATCGCATTAGCTTGATATTCAGTAGGAAGATCTATTGATTTACCAACCCAAAGAATTTCGTTTTCGTTAAAAACGATCGCACCATCTTTTATGATGGAGAGATCTTCAGGTTTCAGCAGGCGCCCATCTTTTTGATGAGCGCCAACTAGGGTAACGATTTCTTCGAGATGCTTATAAACTTTAATCATAGTGAAGGAAATTTAATTTTAGTCTTTGGATCTTTAGCAATATTAAGAGCAATGTCATAACCCGCATCAGCGTGTCTTACAATTCCCATTCCTGAGTCAGAGTTAAGGACGCGCGATAGGCGAACATCCATTTCAGGAGTTCCATCACAAAGAATCACCATACCAGAGTGCTGAGAGAATCCCATACCAACGCCACCACCGTGGTGAAGAGAAATCCAGCTCGCACCGTTGTTGATGTTGATCATGGCATTAAGTAGAGGCCAGTCGGAAACAGCATCACTTCCATCTTTCATGGATTCTGTTTCTCTGTTAGGACTTGCTACTGAACCGCAATCCAGGTGATCTCGACCGATGATGATTGGAGCTTTAACTTTTCCTTCGCGAACGAGTTTATTAAAAAGAAGAGCTGCTTTTTCACGGTCACCGTATTTAAGCCAGCAAATGCGGCTTGGAAGACCTTGGAACTTAATCATCTCGCTGGCCTTATTAAGCCAGTTAATCATTGATTTGTTTTCAGGGAAGAGCTCTTTAAGTGCTTCATCTGTTACACGAATATCTTCTGGGTCTCCAGAGAGAGCTACCCAACGGAAAGGTCCTGAGCCTTCACAGAATAGAGGTCTGATGTAAGCTGGAACAAAACCTGGGAAATCAAAAGCATTTTTAACTCCTACTGATTCAGCACCAGCGCGAAGATTGTTACCATAATCAAAAACATGGCTTCCTGCTTTCTGAAAAGCAAGCATCGCTTCTACGTGGCGACCCATCGTCTCGTATGAGAGCTTCGTGTATTTGGCCGGATCTGACTTACGAAGGGCCACTGCTTCTTCTAAGCTCATGCCATCTGGAACGTAACCGTTAAGAGGATCGTGAGCTGATGTTTGGTCTGTCACCAGATCAGGAACGATTCCTTTATCATAAACATATTTAAAGAACTCAGAAGCGTTCCCTACAACACCAATAGAAGTAGCTACGCCTTCTTCTTTAGCTTTGAGAGCAAGACGAATAGCTTCATCAAAATTAGGAGCGAGAACATCTAGATATTTTGTATCAAGGCGTTTTTGAATTCTTGATGGGTCAACATCACAGCAAAGACAAACACCATCGGCCATCTTAACAGCAAGTGGCTGAGCTCCACCCATACCACCGATACCACCAGTCAGAACAAGTCTTCCTTTAAGGTTATCTTGGTTGAAGTGTTTTTTCCCTGCGGCCATGAAAGTCTCATAAGTTCCTTGGATAATTCCTTGTGAACCAATATAGATCCATGATCCGGCCGTCATCTGGCCATACATCATAAGGCCTTCAGCATTGAGCTTATTGAAATGATCCCAAGTGGCCCAACGAGGAACAAGGTTTGAGTTAGCAAGAAGCACTCGTGGACCTTGAGGGTTAGAAGGGAATACCGCAACCGGCTTTCCCGATTGAACGATGAGGGTCTCATCGTTTTCTAAGTTTTTAAGAGTATCAATAAGATCGAAAAGAGCTTTATGATTTCTTGCGGCCTGACCATTTCCTCCGTAAACAATGAGGTTATCACGGTCTTCTGCCACTTCTGGGTGAAGGTTATTTAAGAGGCAACGAAGAGCCGCTTCTTGGTGCCAGCCCTTACATGTAAGTTTTGAACCTGTAGGAGGTAGAGGGATTTCTTTTTTCATATCTAATTCCTTATGCAAGAGTTCCAATTTCATTTTCAACAGACTTAACAATCTCTTCGCTGATAATAAGATCTGCGAGAGCTTGAATGTCTTGATGGAAAGTTCTGTCTTCCTCAATAACATCTACATGCTTACGAATAAGCGCATGAACTTTTTCTAAAACAGGAGATGTTTTAAGTGGTCTTAGGAAATCTAAACCTTGTGAGTTACACAGAAGCTCAATAGCTAGGCCGTGCTCTAAGTTTTCTATAACTTCGTGAAGTTTTCTTCCTGAAGTCACACCCATAGAAACGTGGTCTTCCTTATCTGTGGAAGTAGGAATTGAATCCACTGAAGCCGGGTGACAAAGATACTTATTCTCTGAAGCCAGGGCCGCAATGGTTACGTGAGCAATCATTAGCCCAGAGTTTAGACCTGAGTTCTTAGTTAAGAAGGCCGGAAGATCAGAGAAGGATGGATTCATCATTTTCTCTACACGACGTTCAGCGATATTACAGATCTCACTCAGTCCCATAGCAAGGTAATCCATACAAAGAGCAAGTGCTTCACCGTGGAAGTTACCACCAGAAATAACGTCACCTGTTTCAATGAACACAAGTGGGTTATCTGTTACCGAGTTTAACTCGATGTTAAGGACTTCCTCTGCGTGGCGAAGTGTTTGTCTGCAAGCTCCGTGAACTTGTGGAATACAACGAAGTGAGTAAGGATCTTGAACCTTTCCATCGTCTTTATGAGAAACAACAATCTCACTACCGTTAATGAGTTTCAAAAGGTTGCTTGAAACATCAAGTTGACCCGGTTGAGGCTTTAATTGAGCAATACGAATATCATAGGCCGAAGCTGTTCCGCGAACGGCATCTAAAGTAAGAGCAGCGTTGATGTCTGCTTGCTTCATAAGGTTCTTTGCTTTTTTTACAGCGAGTGCACCAAGAGCAAGCATCACACTTGTTCCGTTAATAAGAGCAAGGCCATCTTTAGCACCTAGAACCGCCGGGGTTTTACCGATAGCTTTAATAGCTTCACTTGAAGGAATAATTTTTCCTTTGTACTCAACCGTACCTTCACCAATAAGAGCGAGGGCCACGTGACTTAGAGGAGCAAGATCTCCTGAAGCTCCCACTGAACCCTTTTCAGGAATCACTGGGTTGATATCGTGATTAATGAAATCAAAAAGAAGAGCAATCGTTTCTGGAGTGACACCAGAGAAACCTTGAATGAGGCAGTTCGCACGCGAGAGCATAATAGCGCGAGTAACTTCTCGAGAGAAAGGCTTACCTACACCTGTGCAATGTGAGCGAATAAGGTTGTATTGAAGTTGTGCGAGATCTTCTTCAGCAATTTGCTTAGAAGCGAGTGCCCCAAATCCGGTATTGATGCCGTAAACAGGTTTACCTTTTTTAACAATATCTAAAACAACCTGGCGAGAAGCGTGCATACGTTCCCATGCCTTAGTTTCAATTTTTAGTTCAACTGCACCTGGCTTAGCATTAGCAATGTTTGCTAAGTCATCAAGAGTGAGATTCGTTCCATTTAATTCATAAGTTTTAACTGACATAGTCTACCTTTAGCGAAGAGATTCAATTCTTTTAGCGTAATCTTTTTGTGGATGAGAGAAGACGTAAGAGCCGGCCACGAGATTGTTAGCTCCGGCCGAAATAAGTTGTGGTGCCGTTTGATCAGTCACCCCGCCATCGACCTGTATAATGAAATCTAGGCCAAGACGCTTTTTAATAGCATTAAGTTCTTCAACTTTTTGAGTGACTTCTGGAATAAATTTCTGCCCTCCAAACCCTGGGTTAACACACATAATAAGAATGAGGTCAATCTTAGAATAAATATATTCAGGAATCACTGAAAGAGGAGTTGAAGGATTAAGAGAGATACCGACACTTGGATAAAGCTCTTTAGCTTTTTGAATAAAGCGATCGTGGTGAGTGAGAGCTTCCCAATGGAAGGTGAAATTATGGAGACCCACATTCTTAAAATTATCCATAAAGAAATCGGGATCAGTCACCATGAAATGAGCATCAAGCTTGTGCTCAGTGATGTGCTTTAGATTTTTTACAACCACTTCACCGAAAGTGAGATTAGGAACAAAGTGAGAGTCCATGATATCTAGATGAAGCCATATATCTTGAACTTGATTGAGTCGTTCTATATCACTTTTTAAGTCCAGGAAATCAGCAGACAATAAACTGGGAGAAATTGTTATCATAAATCAATCCTTAGTTTGTAAGTTCCAATTCACCTTTAAGACCATTTAAGAGTTCTTTATCCGAACAAGCTTTCTTACCTTCTAGTTGAACCAGTGAAAGATGAAGGGTTTTGTCTTTAGTACCTACAATCAGAGAGCCCATATCATTTTTAATTTTTCCAGGAGCGATGGTTGCATGGTAAACTTGCGCCTTAAGTACTTTAAGTCGTTTACCATTAAGGAAACAATAGGTTCCTGGCCATGGATCAAGTGCACGAATCCTATTGAGGATTTCAGTCGAAGTTTGATTAGCAAAATCTAAAAATCCATCTTCCTTCTTTAAAGTGGGAGCAAAGCTCACCTGTGACTCGTCTTGAGCTGTGTAGGTGATTCTGTTCTCTTTTACTTTAATGAGAAAATCATTAAGGGCCAAAGCCGCTTGAAACTTTAAACGAGTATAAAGTTGTGCACCTGTTTCAGTGTCTTCAATTTTAAGAGTATGAAAGTGTACGAGGTCACCGGCATCCATTTTCTTAACCATCTTTTGAATGGAGACACCTGTTTCGCTATCACCATTGAGAAGAGCGTATTGAATAGGAGCGGCTCCACGATACTTAGGAAGAATTGAAGTGTGTATATTAAAGCAACCGAGACGACTCATGTTAAGAAGACGTGAACCGAGGAATTGAGCAAATGCCAAAACTACCATTCC
>Ga0265293_10009494_pt1 | contig 13961 bp, 10 predicted proteins | sample Munlanlewell138R_FD_192505 | JGI IMG/M metagenome (GOLD analysis project Ga0265293, IMG submission 192505) | Leachate microbial communities from a municipal landfill in Southern Ontario, Canada - Leachate well 138R | ecosystem: Engineered > Solid waste > Landfill > Unclassified | place: Canada...
TGTTAAAACGACGGTTATCCGGAACAATCGTTTTCGCTGTGATCACGGATGGGATATCGACCTGGACGATGGGTCGAGTAATTACCACATTTATAATAATGTCTGCCTGAACGGAGGATTAAAACTACGGGAAGGATTTCAACGGATTGTGGAGAACAATATTATCATCAATAACTCATTCCATCCCCATGTCTGGTTCCCTAATAGCGGAGACGTTTTTGTGAGAAATATCGTTTCGGTCGGTTATTATCCGGTCCGGATCAATGAATGGGGAAAGGAAGTTGACTACAATGTTTTTCCCGATAAGATCGCTCTGGACAAAGCGCAGGAGAATGGGACGGATCTGCATTCGATATACGGAGATGTGGAATACGAAGATGCAAAACAGAGTGATTACAGGGTGAAAGATGGTTCCGTTGCTTTTTCAGTAGGATTTAAGAATTTTGATATGGATCGTTTCGGCGTTATTTCGCCCGGACTAAAAGTTTTGGCAGAACCGGTACCCATACCTGATCTGATCCGGCTGGAAGGAAACGAAGAAGAGGTTCAGGAACTGCTGGGTATGAAAGTAAAAAATATTACTACACTTGGCGAACGTTCTGCGGCAGGAATCAGTGATGCATCGGGGATATGGGTTATGGAAGTATCGGGCGAAAGTCCGGCAGGTAACATACTTCAATCCAGTGATGTCATTTTGCAGATAAACCGTGTGCCGGTGAGAAATATACGTGAGATGAAAGAAGCCCTGATCAAGACTAGGAGCCGGATTGTTTTCCTGATATCCAGAAATCAGAAAGAGCAGGAGGTCGTCGTTTCCCGGTAAAATACATTTATCCTTGTATTTTTATGTTCAACCGGACGGATCGCTTTGAGTCGTATTCATTTATTATTAGAAGCCTTACGGGGTGATATTATTTTAGTAAAGTATTTAATAACCAGTAGAATCATGATAAAGAAAAAAAATCTTTTTCTATCAGTCGGTAGTTTGGCCGTTCTGACAGGCTGCAATACAAAAACCATTGAAAATCCCAATATCATTTTTATATTAGCTGATGATATGGGATATGGTGACGTATCTTCTCTTAATGAAGAATCAAAAATCAGTACTCCGAATATTGATCGTATAGCCCGGAACGGAGTTGTTTTTACGAATGCACATAGTAGCTCGTCCGTAAGTACCCCGACAAGATACGGTATACTTACGGGTAGGTATAACTGGCGTTCTACGCTTAAACGTGGAGTATTGTACGGATATGATGAAGCATTAATACCTGCTGGGCGGACAACTACAGCTTCTATGCTCAGGGAACAGGGATATGAGACCGCCTGTATCGGAAAGTGGCATCTTGGATGGACATGGAGTGGTATAGAAAAAGGGAAAGATTCTGTTGATTTTACCAAACCTATCAAGTTTGGGCCAACTGATGTGGGATTTAATTATTTCTACGGTATTTCAGCGTCCTTGGATATGCCGCCGTATGTATATGTAGAAAATAATATGCCAACAGCTTTGCCGAACCGGATCACATCAGGTAAAGGTATGCAGATGTGGCGTGAGGGTCCTACAGCATCCGATTTTGAACACAATAAGACACTCTCACATTTGATTGATAAGGCGGAGAACTATATTAACAGAAATGCAAATAAGGAACCATTCTATTTATATCTTCCACTACCAGCGCCGCATACACCCATTCTACCTAATGATGAATTCCAAGGAAAATCAGGTTTGAATCCTTATGGTGATTTTGTCATGGAAGTGGATTATATGGTAGGAAGGATATTGGAAACATTAAAACAAAATGGCATTGAAGAGAATACCATCCTCGTCTTTACTACTGATAATGGGTGTAGTCCTGCGGCCGAAATAAAAGAATTGCAGGAAAAAGAACATTATCCGAGTTATATCTATCGTGGGCATAAAGCCGATTTGTATGAAGGAGGCCATCGCATCCCATGTGTTATGCAATGGCCAGCGCGCATTCATCATCATACTGTGGATCAGGCGGTTTGTCTGACCGACTTCATGGCAACATTTGCGGCTATTTCAGGTTATAAGATAAAGGATAACGAAGCGGAAGATAGTTATAATATATTGCCATTACTGTTGAATACTTCGGAAGAGAAAATCATAAGGGAGGCCATAGTCCATCATTCCATTAATGGTGAGTTCTCATTGCGAAAGGGGAATTGGAAGTTATTACTTTCCCCCAGCTCCGGTGGATGGAGCTATCCCCGACCAGGTAGAGATTCGGTCATTATAAATGAATTGCCGAAGGTGCAACTTTATAATTTACATACTGATCCGGGAGAAACAAAGAATGTCTACAGAGAAAATCCTGAGGTTCTTTATGAATTAAGGGAGATAATGATTCGGTACGTAAAGGAGGGACGTAGTACATTGGGGATGCCGCAAAAGAATGATGGACCTGAAGATTGGGCAGAAAGACTGATCCAGGGTTGGACGAAAATAGAAGAGTAAGATATTATAATCTTTTATGAGTGATTTAGAATTATATAAGGGGATGCTTCCTCAAGGATTAAAATCTTAAATAAATATATATGAGACAGACAATTCTTACATTAGTTGTATTTTCCATATTCCATACAACATCCTTTGCACAGAATAAAGGAGATGAGCAAGGGATGGAGATACCTGATAATCTGCAATTGCGGGAAGATAAAGATGCCGTTAGGAAAGCTTATGACGGTTGGTGGGCAGAATCACAAAAGAATCTGGATGAGCGCATGGATTGGTATAATGATGCCAAATTCGGTTGTTTTATCCATTGGGGAGTTTATTCCGTTCCCGGGGGGATATGGAAAGGCAAGAGGATAGGCGGCTATACGGAACATTTGATGCGTTCTTTCAGGATCCCTATTCCCGACTATAAGGAAGAGTTAGTGAAACCGTTTAATCCGGTGAATTTTGATGCCGACGAATGGATACAGCATGCGATAGATGCCGGGATGAAATATTTTATTGTGACGGCCAAGCATCATGATGGCTTTGCTATGTATTTTTCGGATGCCTATCCTTATGATATGCGATTGACGGCTTTTCAACGGGACCCGATGGCAGAGCTTCGCGAAGCCGCCCGAAAACGAGGAATGAAGTTTGGATTTTATTATTCACAGGCTTTTGATTGGGAGTATCCGGATGCACCCGGCAACGATTGGGATTTTCCACAACATCCGGGAGGAGATAAACTGGTTGGAGGTAAGGATTGGTGGCTTACTATGCCCGAATTCCTGATCAATGCGGATAGGTATGTGGTCGAAAAATCAATCCCTCAGGTGCAGGAATTGATCCGCAAATACGATCCTGACATCATGTGGTTTGATACGCCTCATAAACTCCCTCTCTATCAAAATGTTCGTATTTTGGAAGCGATACGGAAGGTCGATCCTGAGAATAAAATTGTCGTCAATGGCCGTCTTGCACGTATTGAAGGTAGAAATTTTGGCGACTATCTGAATACCGGTGACCGTGCTGCTTATTTTCCTACGGTTGAAGGTTACTGGGAATCCATACCCACAACCAACGAATCGTATGGTTTCAGTAAAGTGGATACCTACCGTAAACCGCCTGTTCATTTTGTTCGTTTGCTGGCTACGGCCACTTCCAAAGGAGGTAATATCCTGATGAATGTGGGACCTATGGGTAACGGGAAATGGGATCAGCCCGATGTGGACCTGTTCAAAGAAGTAGGAGGGTGGCTGAAAATCTACGGTGAAGCCATCTACGGTAATACTAAAACCGATCTACCTATTCAGTCCTGGGGAGTCACTACCCGAAAGGGGGAGCAGTTTTATTTGCATGTATACCACTGGCCGGAGAATAAGGAGCTTGTTGTGGGTGGGCTTACCTCTGATATCTCAGAAGCTTGGATTGTATCAGATAAAAATAAAACGCTGATCCGGCATAGAAGAGTGAACGATAAGGATGTGGTGTTGGAATTGGTAGGAAATGCTCCCGATACAATGAATACCGTAATAGCGTTAACGTTGAAATCAGAGAAAGAGGCCTATCCTGTGAGATTATTGGAACCCCAGAAAGAAAATATATTACTGGCATTTGATGCAACACTGGATGGCAAAGGGTTAGGATATGGGGACGGAAAACCTAATCGTTATTATGTGAACAACTGGAAAAGTAATGACCAGGGCCTTCATTGGGATGTACGGCTGAATACCACCGCCCGGTATAAGGTATATATCGAGTATAATACAGCTTCAGCGGAGGATAAAGGGAATGTAAAGATATCGGTAGGTAATAAGATATATGACATACCTTATATCTCATATACAGAACGTCAGGGAATCAATAGGCTCTATGTGGGCGAACTCGAATTGGATCAGGGTGAACATCGAATTAGATTGAGTGGTAAAAACTATCATGGAGTGGAATATATGAGGCCTATGGCAATCCTTCTACAACGTGAAGATTAAATATAGGCTTACTGGAAAATATTTTTTAGTTTCAGTCCGACAGTTTGTAGTTTTTTATTTTCTGTTCATGTAGATGGATGATTATACTGAAGAGGACGTAATAACTAAATTTTTGTATGTGAATTTGAAATGTTTGCGCTTTAATTGCAACCATGTGATTGGGAAACTTGAATTAATAATAAAACAATAAATAATGGGAAGAAAAATATATCTCTTGTCAGTAATCCTCGCGGTATCAATAGCCGGTTTTGCACAGGATAGGACAGTACCTGCTTCAGATTATAACTCCAAAATGGGATGGTGGCGGGATGCTAAATTCGGTATGTTTATCCATTGGGGGCCTTATGCACTTTATGGTGGAGTTTATAATGGTTTTAATCAACAACGTGGTGGAGCAGAATGGATTATGAACCGATGTAAAATCCCGGTACGGGAATACAAGGCTAAAGCAAGCACCTTTAACCCTGTAAATTATAACTCAGAACAGATTGTTAAATTGGCCAAGGATTCTGGAATGAAATATATCGTGATTACCACGAAACACCATGATGGCTTTGCCATGTTTCAAAGTGATGCGAGCAATTTCAATATTGTTGATTACACCCCATTCAAAAGGGATGTGCTCGACGAACTAGTGCTTGCCTGTCGCAAGCACGATATGAAATTCGGTTTTTATTATTCTCAGTCGCAGGACTGGAATAATCCGGGAGGGGCTACCGCACGCAAGTTGATGTATGAAGGATGGCCCAATCCCGACTCACTTGAGATCGACGATTATACGGCTGCCAACAGGGGAGCATGGGATTGCCTGCAAACCGCGGCCTCGTTTGATAGTTATCTGCATAGGGTTGCCTTGCCCCAGTTGAAAGAACTGACAGGTAGATATCCTGATGTCTCTGTTATCTGGTGGGATACTCCCATGTCGATTACTGACGAACAGGCGGCACTGCTACAAAACGAGATTAAAAAATATCCGCATATAATCACCAATGACCGGTTAAAGCGTCCCAATTTTGGGGGTGATTATAAGACACCGGAAGGGCGTGTTCCCAAATTGGAGGATATTGAAGGGGTCGATTGGGAAACATGCATGAATATTGGCAGTTCCTGGGGCTACAAAAGTTGGGAGGCCAACTGGAAAGAACCTAAGGAGTTGATCCGGAACTTGGTGTCGATAGCTGCGCGAGGTGGCAACTACCTACTGAATGTGGGACCTACTCCTTTAGGAGAAATACCAACTGAGGCAATATCGAGGCTGAGTGCCATGAGGAACTGGCTTTCAGTGAACGGAGAGGCTATTTACGGAACGCAGAGAAGTAATCTTCAACCTGTATGGGGTGAATGTGTAAGAAAGGATGTAAACAGACGTTCTGTATTGTATCTATGTGTTTTTAACTGGCCGGAAGATGGAAGATTAGTGTTGGATGCGAATTATACAATAAAAGGGGCCAGTATGTTACATGACGGTTCTTTATTGAAAGTGAAGAAGGAGAATGGGAAAATGGTGTTTTCAGTTCCATCTCAAGCACCTGATAAGATTGTTTCGGTCATCAAATTAGAATTAAATGAATTGTTACCTCCGGTAAAGCTTGTCTCCAACTTTGAAAAATATTTTGAAATAGTCGATGAAAATAAATAGATCCAAAATGCATAAATCTTTGATTGTTTTAAGCGCCTGCTTATTTAGCACATTTTTGTCGTTCTCCCGGATAAAGGATTATGCGCCCTTTGTAATTGAGGAACTGGACCGGACAATATATGAGGGTGTATTTACCGGCAACGGCTTGTTAGGTACGATGACCTATTTACAGTCGGATAGTGTTATCAAGATTAGCGTGGGGCGAACAGACGTGTATGATCATAGGAAGGAAGATATGCCAGGTTTGTATAAGAATGCGAGATTAACGGTAGGATATTTTACAGTTACATTGTCTTCTGCAATTAAATCTGCGACAGGTGTTATTTCCTTTAGAGATGCCGATGCTGTTGCAGCTATATATACGGAACAGGGCGTTTTGAGAATAAAAACTATCACTCTTTCTCAGGAAGATTATATACTGATAGAAGTGGATAAGTCGGTGTTTAACGGTAGTTACACGATACAATATATACCGGAATTATCAAGAAGCCCGCGTTGGGATGACAAAAACAGAGAACATCCTGAAAATTACCAGCCTAATCCAAAGGCATTCATCGGGGAATCGCAGAATATACATTATGCCGACCAAAAAATGCTGGCCGGTGGTGGTTATGCCACAGCCTTTAGGGTATTTAATGAAAAAGACCGTGAACTCATTGTGTCAACCATTACATATAGCCGGGATAACCAACAATATCTGGATGAAGCGTTGGCAAGAATAGCGGCATTTAAAACCGGTGAGCTGGTACAGATGATAACCGTGCACAGGACATGGTGGGAGAACTACATGGGTATTAGTGAGTATAATATACCCGATATGGTCTTGCAACGGTTCTATGATATGCAGATGTACAAGTTGGCTTGTGCCACCCGTCCTGACAAACCCGCTATTGATCTTCAGGGACCATGGACAGGAGCTTCCACTCCCTGGCCCGGATACTGGTTCAACCTCAATATCCAGTTGACCTATTCCCCTTTATATACTGCAAACCGGTTGAGTATTGCCGAATCCCTGATTCAGTTAATCAACAATAATACGGAAAATATGAAGGAGAATATCCTTTCTGAATATCGTCATGACAGTTATGCTGTGGGACGTGCAGGCAATGGGGAGTTGATTACAGGGAAGATTGGACTGCGGCGCGGTGACACCATATTATTGTCTGGAGGTGCAGCAGAGTTAAGCAACCTTACTTGGATGATGTTGTACTATTATCAGCACTACCGCTATTCAATGGATATTTCATTAAAAGATCCGTTATACAGGATATTGAAGGGTAGTGTCAACTATGCCCTCCATTTTATAGATAAAAACAAAGAGGGTAAATATGAATTCGTGGTACGCACACATTCACCCGAGTATCCGGCTGATATTGATTTTAATACCAATTACGACCTGTCTTCGCTGCGTTGGGGTATAAAAACGCTATTGGAATTAGGAGAAGGAGATATTGACGAGATGGAATATTTAAGGAATATAGGAGACGTGCTGGATAATTTGATTGACTACCCACAGGATGAAAATGGTTATATGATATCCTCCAATCAGGCTTACGAGAGATCGCATCGTCATTATTCCCATCTGATGATGATCTATCCCTATTATCTGGTGAACGCTGACCAGCCCGGAAATATCAATCTTATAAAAAAGTCCGTGGCATATTGGCAAAGCAAGCCGGAAGCTTTGCAAGGATATTCGTTATCTGGTGCGGGGTCTATATATGCGATGTTGGGTGATGGAGATGTCGCGTTGGACTATTTTAAACAATTGAATTCACAGTTCATTCAACCAAACACACTTTACAAAGAGTCGGGTCCTGTCATCGAAACCCCTTTGGCGCTTGCCGCCAGTCTGCAGGAGATGAGTCTGCAATTCTGGAATGGTATAGTCCGCGTGTTTCCTGCCATTCCTTCTTCATGGAAAAATGTATCGTTCAGGAATTTTAGAACAGACGGAGCTTTTCTTATTTCCGCTGAAAAAAAAGATGGAATTACAACCAAAATAGAAATATTCAGTGAATATGGTGGAACTATTAAATTGCTAACCGACGAAGTGTTACACAATGTGGATATAAAAGGGAATGGAAAAGTAATAAGCCGTAAAGGTCGCTTATATGAAATATCATTGCCTAAAGGAACTAAAGCTGTATTGTATAACTCCTTCCTCTCTGTTCCTGTCAGCATAAGTAATCACGGACAGGGAACCAACAAGGGATATACTTTGTCACAATCCAGTGTTGTGAATGAAAGTGTCAATTTCCACAATAATTAATACCCAAAAGGCTTCACTAAGACGATTTAATTCAGTTTAAAAATCCACACCTTTGGTGGTGGTCATGTTCTTTGGGACTATGCCTAAAATTGATAACTTTGTGCAATGAGTAAATACAAGCAGCAAAGTCATGTAGTTTGGAAGTGTGATTACCACATTGTTTGGTGTCTGAAATACCGCTTTCGCATCTTGACTGGGATCGTCAAGGATTTGGTCGAGCATGATGTCCGGATGCTTTGTGAGTGGAAAGGCTGCGATGTTGAAGAGTTGAACGTTCAACTGGATCATATCCAATTTTTAGTGTCCATTCCGCCTTGGGTTTCGGTTTCAGAACTGATGGGAACCTTGAAAAGGAACCTTGCGATCAATTTACCATGGAATGCTGCGGATGATCGATGATCAACTGGCTCGTCTTGTGGATGAATTGAAGGAAAAAGGTGTCTATGATAACATGATTATCCTGTTCGTTGCGGATCATGGCGACTATGTGGGGGAATATGGTCTGATGAAAAAAGGAGTGGGACTGGATGATGCTCTTTCCCGTATCCCCATGCAATGGATAGGACCCGGAATAAAAGCCTCTCCAACTCCCCATGAGGCCCATGTAAGCATTATCGATATTTTTCCACAATATGCGAGATAATGGGGGCTGATATTCCCTTGGGAGTACAGGGACGCAGTTTGTGGCCTCTGTTGCAAGGAGAAAAATATCCTGAAAAAGAGTTTGAAAGCGTGATGGTGCAGGATGGATTCGGCGGAATGTACTATACCCGTGATGACGCTACCGACTTTCAGGAAGAAGGAGCCGTAGGGAAAGAAGGCTTGTTCTTTGACGAATTGAACACCTGGACACAAAGCGGTACGATGCGAATGCTTCGCAAAGGCGATTGGAAACTGGTGTATGATATGGATGGAAATGGTAGGAGAATGAAATATCAATCTGGAGAATATCGGGATTATGGAATCATCGATCGGAGGTCGTTTGGCTTCTACCGTTGGCACACATATAGAATCTGATTTACGTCCTGCATTCCAGATTCTGTTTTATCCGGTAATCACTATGGATAAAACTTTTGTGCACACACATAATAATTTGTTGGGGAAAGATGGCTCCAAAGAGCTGTGAAATCACTATTAGAATGATAAGCAGGTGACAAGTGAGGCTCCGATTTATATATTTATCTTTCCGGGGGACACGGTTGGGAATGGAGAGCAAATCTTAAATATAACAGAGAAATATTATAAAATATTAAATTTCGGGTATTGAGTTTTTAGGAAATGATATGATGATTGTCCTCATCTTCCTCCTTTCAAAAATATGATTTTTCTTCGATAAAGAGGTAAAAGGAAGTCTGATGTGTGGAATTATTACAAAAAAATCAAATAAAAGTCCTGATAATTTTTGTGAAATCCATCTATACATTACCTTTGCGGAGAATTTTATAAGAAAAAAAAGAATTATGAAAACATTATTGACAAGCATCAATGAACAAATTGCATTGTTCCAGGAAAATGCTGCACTTCAAGCAGACAACAACAACAAAGCTGCAGGTGCTCGTGCCCGTAAAGCTTCTTTAGAACTGGAAAAACAACTGAAGGCTTTCCGTAAGGCATCGATCGAAGCTTCCAAGTAAGAACGGCCAGTTTGAAAAAGCATTGAGATTGCCCATAGCCGGGCAATCTTTTTTTGTTCATTTACTTTTTCCTATCCAGGTCCATTTGTGCCATAGATGTTCTAATGGACCTTGTTTATGCTTGATTAACCACCATTTGGAGAATTTTATTTGCAGAAGAAACACCAAAATCCCAATTAATAAACTAAGAGTGTATCCGCAATAGGGGGCAAGGTGCAGACCGATAGGAAAGTAAATAAAAGCTCCTATGATCGATTGGGATACATAATTGGTGAGGCTCATCCTGCCATAAAAACGTAAATCGCTGAAAGCTTTACTGAATCTGGATCTGTAATAGTGATAAAACAGCACAAACGAAGCGATTAAGGTCAACGTAAAAGCCAATTTCTGCCACATATCCAATACCGTTCCCACTGATTGCTGTATGATCGCGTCATTTTTCATAATCAGTTCTTTCAAGGTATACAAAGGGGCAAAAGAAATGGCCGAAATAATGAGTATCTTTACCCAAAGAACAGTGTTCTTTTTATTAGAGATAAAAAATTGTTTTCTGCCGAAATAAGATCCCAAAAGAAACAATCCTGCCGTTTGGACGAAACGTCCGGCATCAACAGCCCATAATAAACTGGCTTTTTGCCCTACAGTAACATTTCCCCGGATAAAATCCCAAAAGCTTCCGTTTTTTGTGTAATCCGCAACTTCTGTGTACATTTCTCCTACTTTTAAGTCGGGTAACAGGTGTGCCGGATTTATCAAATGCGCTATGTAATGATACCATTCAACAGGCTGTAAAAGGAAGATGGCAGAGGTAATAAAAATAGCCTTATCGCTCCAGTTTCTGGTAAAGAACAAGACAATTCCTACTATGACAAACAGTAATAATACATCTCCTGCAGGAAAAAAAGCGGCGTTCAATGTTGCAAACAGCGCCAATAGAAATAAACGCCAGAGGAAGCGATAGCCGAAGTCCTTGCCTTTCTTTTTCTGATTATCGCTTTGAATGTAAAATGTAAATCCGAAGAGAAGTGCAAAGATTGCATACGCTTTTCCGGCAAAAAGGGTGAAAATAATGGTCATTGTTCCCTGATCCAATACTTTTAACCAACCCGGTGAGCTTATGGGATAAACGGGGAAAATGAAATGTTCGATACTATGTACTAAAAGGATAGCCATTACAGCAAAGCCCCGTAAGGCATCCACTGCCTCGATGCGAGGATTTTTATTGATATGTTGTTCCATTAATTATTTGTTTGGTATTGTTTAACTAATAAAATGTCCCCTCCCCCAATTATCATATCTGTTTGATATTGAATGGTATACTTTTAGTACATTGATTCTTGAAAAAAAGAAAAAGCCCTGACAATCTACTGATGGTCAGGGTTCTTGAGTGGTACCCAGAGCCGAACTACCATCTTTACTTTTCTTTACTTTCTCAATACTCCATATTTACTAATAATCAGCGTTTTGACCACGTTGATATAGAAATCAAATAACTTTAAATGTAATCAAATATAAAAAAATTGCCTGTAGTTTTGCCTGTAATTATTTTCTTACTATGTTTGCAAAACATACCTGATAATTATACGAATATGGCAACTTTCCGATTCGAAATAAACAAAAGCCGACCGACAAGAAATAAAACGTTTGTCATATGGTTAAGAATAACCACCGACGGCAAACGCAAGTTAGTAAAAACGCCAATAGAATTAAATTCCGCAAAAGATTTTAATCCAAAAGCCAGGCAATCCAATTGGGTGAGAACGTCAGAACCAAGAAGTGCAAAATGGAATGATGAACTTGCAAACTTTCTCGAAAAAGCAAAGGACACTTACAAAGATTTACGAGAAGTGGGAATTGCTTCATCTGAAAACGTATCTCAAAGACTTCTTGCAAGTGAAATTTCTCCCTCATTCTTGAAATATGCCAAACAGAGAACAGAAGACATTCTCAATGAAGGGGGCCATCGGAACTATAAAAAGTACAACGGTTTTTACAACAAATTAGAAAACTATTTAAAAAGTATAAGAAAGCAGGATTTATTATTTGCTGAACTTACCACATCCTTTCTCTCCAAATTCGAAGCATATCTTCACTCATTAAGAAATGAAAGAAATCCTGAAACAAAGCTTCATCCCAATACAATTGCAATAAATTTGAATATTTTTAAAACCATAATAAATCGTGCCGTCGAAGTAGATAAATTGCTCACACCCGAGCAAAATCCATTTTTAGGATATAAATACGCAAGAGAGGTAAGTACAACAAAAGAAAAACTCAATGAAGAAGAAATAAACAAAATAGAACAACTCGAACTCAAGGAAAATTCTACAATTTGGCATTGTAGAAATTACTTCCTTTTCTCTTTTTATCTTGCCGGAATAAGAGCCGGTGATTTAGTTCAGCTGCGTTGGAGAAACATCACTGCCGATGGCCGTTTGGAATATCGGATGAAAAAAACAAAAAAAGACAGAAGCATTTTTCTGCACGAAAAAGCAAGAAATATTTTATCCTTGTACCACAGTGAAGATGTAAGACCAAGCGATTTTATTTTTCCGTTGCTCGACAGCAATGCTACTTATGCCAAAGCCATCACACCCGAACAAATAGAAACTCTTCCAACCCAAGAACTAATAAATCTTCACAATGCCATAGGAGCGAAAAATGCACTTATAAATAAATATTTGAAGAAAATTGCAACGCTTGCCGAAATTGATAAAAACATATCAATGCACATTGCCCGGCATAGTTTTGCTAAGATAGCAAAAGATAACAAAATTGATAATAATCACTTGAAAAATCTGTTAGGGCATTCAAATATCAAAATTACTGAAACCTATATGGGCAATTTTGAAACAGCTGAAACAGATAAAGTTATGAGTCAAATATTTTTAAAAGGCAAGAATAGAAATATAGATGAGATTATTCTTTTGATTAACGATTTGAGTTCCGAACAAAAAAAATTATTATTGAATAATATAGATTAAGCAGGATTACGATGAAAAATACTAGCGAGAATATAGATGATTTAAGAATACGATATTCTAAACCATTATTTGAGAGATTATTAATAAAGACTGATTTGGAGATATACACCGATAATATCTATGAGAAATTAATTTACATCAAATCGAAAGGTAAATATCCACTTGGTCAAAATATTAACAGTGAAGCCGAGGAATTGCATTATTACTACAATAAACTGCAAGAGAAGAAGAAAATGATACAGCTTATTCTGTTTCTTAAAAATGATACTTCAGGTGAACTACTGATAACATTTGAAAATGAACAAGGTAGAATAACGTCTAATGATACGTTTATTCAGCAATTAATCCTAAAATCTCTTATTGACGAATACAAAGAGAGGAAGTATCATATAGCATTTATAAATGAAGAAGAAGCGTATGATATTATAATGCAATTAAAGGATTTAGATTGGGTAAGAAATTATTTCAGCAATAGTGGTTTTTTTATTTTAAGGGATGACTTAGTGGAAGAAATATCAGGCTCTGAGTATCTTTCATTATTCAAAAAAGATAAAGATATATTTGTTGATATTGTATCCGAACCTTTTTATAATGAAGATGGTGTGCATATTCCAATAGAATACGATGTGAAAAAACCAGAACAATATATTGACGAATTAGACATAGTTTTTGATTACATTAAAGATCATAAAAAAATCAATGATATTACCACAGAATATCTTATTGATGAACTAAATATCATAGAAGCTTTCAAACCAATTATTAACAAACCCAAACCCAAAAACTTTATTCTGTATTTGTTGATTTCATATTTACTAAATATTAAAACAGGCAAAACGAGAAATGTCAAAATGACAAGAGAGGAATGTCGTCAAATACACGACGTTTTAGTCTTTTTTGATTTTATAGATGATATCAATGCAAAACCGGAAAAAGAGAGGAACACAACTACTCCTGAAACCTACATTAGGTCTATTTAT
>Ga0265293_10009496_pt1 | contig 13961 bp, 11 predicted proteins | sample Munlanlewell138R_FD_192505 | JGI IMG/M metagenome (GOLD analysis project Ga0265293, IMG submission 192505) | Leachate microbial communities from a municipal landfill in Southern Ontario, Canada - Leachate well 138R | ecosystem: Engineered > Solid waste > Landfill > Unclassified | place: Canada...
AATAAAACGCAAATATTTACAATTGTATTTAGATGAGTTTTGCTACAAACTAAATAGAAGATATTTTGGCGAAAATCTATTTGATCGCTTGGTTATTGCCGTTGCAAATAATTAGTGGTAACATTGCTGGGAAGCATTAAATGAAAAGTGAGAAATGATAAAAACAAATAAGACTTTAGATAAATTTTTCATAAGAATAATGTTAGTTGTGCTCTTCGAAATTAAATTAATTTGTTTTTAACAAACAAATCAAACATATTTTTATACTCTAAGAAGTTGAATGTTTTATTCATGGCAGAATATTTGCATCTACCTTTACGTTAACAATCTTAATGAAGGGTATGCATAAAAATATAATTTTAAATTGTCTTACAGTATTACTGTTCATAACTGTTTTTTCTGGTTTTACTTATGGTCAAACAGAATACGAGGACACGACTTATAACGATTCAGTAATTGAGCGACTTCAAATTTATGAAGGATTTGATTTGCCAAGCGATTTCAAAACCCAATACAGAAATGCCTTGCGTAGAGTGCGAAGAGTTTATCCTTTGGCTTTAGAAGCTGCAAGAGTTATTGACTCTTTAGATAACGAGCTTGAGGGGATCAATAAAAACCGCAAGCAAAATAAGTTGATGCGACAAACCCATAAATCTTTAAAAGATGATTTCAAATTTCTATTAAAGGATTTATATGTTTCAGAGGGAATTGTGCTAACGAAATTGATTTATCGTGAAACTGGTATGACGGTAGCAGAAATTATTTCAAAATATAAGAGTGGAATGCAGGCTTCTATTTATTCTGGACTTGCAGGTTTTTTTGAGCAAGATTTGAATGCTAAATACTATCCAAATACAGAAGATTTCGTAATTGAATGTGTAATCAATGATATACAAAGCGGGAAAGTTTCTTTTGATCCCAACTTTGAAATTTTGAGTAAAGCAGAGTTCAAAGCAGATAAGAAAGAAAGCAGAAAGAAAAAGACTAAAAACAAAGCCGATCTAAAAGCATTCTTAAAGAAGTCAAAGGAATTAAGTGAAAAAGCCCAAGAATAAAATTCTCGGGCTTTTAAAATTTGTAATAAAATGTTATTTGTTCACCTGTGCTAATTGTTGCTCATCTGTACCTGTCGAAACTGCAGATTTCTCTACACGAATCTTAGCACTTCCTTCGCAACTTAATAAAACAGTTGTATCACCAATTTCTAGAACTTTTCCGTGAATTCCACCAATAGTAACAACTTTGTCACCAACAGCTAAACTCTCACGGAATTTTTTCAGCTCTTTTTGTTTTTTCATTTGTGGACGTATCATAAAGAAATAAAATACTCCCAAAATAAGCAATAACATTATTAACTGCATTCCTCCTTCTCCTCCCATAACTTACTTTTTAATTTAATTTTAAATTTTTATTTACTCTTAGACTAGTCTAAAACAGTTGCCTGAATCATGATGACAGTTGAAGATGGACGTGTATTTGCCGATACAGAGATTGGCTTTCTGATTACACCTTTTCCTGTTTCATCTGTATTGATTGAAGCTTTGATGATAGTTGTTTCTCCAGGCTGAATTGGATCTTGATCGTATTCAGAAACAGTACAAGCGCAGGCAGCAGAGATATTCGCAATGACAAGAGGATAATCTCCTGTATTCTTCATTTTGATTTCTGCCTCAACAATTTCACCTTTAGCAACAGAGCCAGCATTATATAGTTCTTGAACCTCTATAGTTGTGTATTGTCCAATTTGGGCTTCTGTTTTTCCTCCTTCTCCACATGAAAGTAGACCCAAAGAGAGAGCAGCCATTAAAAAAACTTTTTTCATCTTTTTACTTTTTATTTCATTAAACCACGACCCACTTTTTGAATGTCGCCTTGACTTTCAAGTTTTGTAATCGCTTTATCAAGAATACCGTTGATAAATAAATTACTTTTAGGAGTACTATAAAATTTAGATATTTCAATATACTCGTTCAAAGTAACCTTTGTTGGGATATTACTAAACGTTGTCAATTCAGTTATTGCTAACTCCATCAAAAGAACATCCATTTTGGCGATACGATCTAGCTCCCAGTTTTGGGTTAAATTATCGATTAATTTCAAGTTCTCTGGACGTTTTCTAATTGCTTGTCTTAGTAAATCAGCAATAAACTCCTCTTCATCGTCATTTGGTTTGTACAATGGTAGAATTGCATGATTCTCGCTTTCTTCTTTAAAAGCCTTGATTGTTTTAATCACCATAGAACAAGCCAAATCAATATCGTCCATCCAATAAACGCTTCTTTCTTCTAAGAAATCGTATAAAAGTGGAAAGTTCGCAATCTCAGTTTTAAATAACTGTACCATGAACTCTTTATCCTCCTCAAATCCTTCTTTTTCATTGTTCATGAATTCGAAGTAGACTTCTGATTGACGGATATGATTGAACATTTTACGCATCAACTCTTGTTTCTCATCGCCCATCCAATTGGCTTTGAGGTCTTCTGATTGGTGACGTAATTCTGCACTTTCTTCAAGAATTTGAATAATTTTATTGTCAATGAACTTCAGATTTGGATTAATATCCTCTTCTGTTGGTAACATTTTCTTTTTATTCTCTTCTACACGATGTTCTCCCTTTAGTTTTAACTCAGGGAAAATCATGAGTAACGAAATGTATAGTTCATACATTTGGTCTACTGCTTTGAATAATTCTTTTTTAGCCCACAAAAAATCTTTGTCTTCATGCTGTGAAAAAGCATAAAGTGTCTGGAGTACTTTTATACGTAAGTGTCTTCTATTTAACATCTATATTAATAAGGTAATTTAACTTTACCAACAGCCTCGATTCTTTCCTCAGCTACTTTATTAGCAATAGCATAAGCTGGAATATTCTCTTCTGATGAACGTGTAATAATTTGGTGAATTGTATCGTAAATACCTTCTGCTTTTTGCAATGCCCATGCTGCTGAATTGTTTGTTAGCTCTGCATAAACATTAATTACACCTCCAGCGTTTATTGCGAAGTCTGGTGCGTAAATAATTCCTTTATCGAGAACAGCTTGACCATGTTTTATTTCATTTGCCAATTGGTTGTTTGCAGAACCAGCGATGATTGAACATTTCAAACGAGAAAGGGTATCGTCATTTATAGTTGCACCCAAAGCACATGGAGCATATACATCCATGTCAATGTCATATATTTCTTCTAAACCAACTACTGTTGCGCCATATTGGGATGAAATACGTTTTAAAGCATCTTGGTCAATATCAGAGATAAACACTTCTGCATTTTCTGAACGCAAGTGTTTTACAAGGTATTCACCAACATGGCCTACTCCTTGAACAGCTATTTTCTTACCTGCCAAACTATCGCTTCCGAATTGTTTTTTAGCACAAGCCTTTATTCCCATGTAAGTACCTAAAGCTGTAATTGGTGAAGGGTCACCACTTTTACCAGGTAATCCAACCACGTGGTCAGTTTCCATGTTTACCCATGTCATGTCGTTTGGAGAAATTCCAACGTCTTCTGCAGTAATATATTTACCAGCTAAACTGTTTACAAACTTCCCAAATCTACGGAACAAAGCTTCCGATTTCATTGTTTTTGAATTTCCAATGATTACAGCTTTTCCACCTCCTAAATTTAATCCAGAGATAGAGTTTTTGTAAGTCATTCCGCGTGATAAACGCAAAACGTCATTCAAGGCCTCAATTTCGTTGTTGTACATCCACATTCTTGTACCTCCTAAGGCAGGTCCTAAGGTTGTGTTGTGAACAGCTATAATAGCTTTCAATCCTGTAGCGTTATCATTACAAAATAAGAGTTGCTCATGATTGTATTCACTCATTGCTGCAATGACTGGATTGCCTACCAAATCTTCAGCGGTAACTTTTCTTGTTTCTATCATTGTATTATGCTTTTTTATACTTCATATAAAATCAAATGGCTACTTTTGTAGAATAAAAGTGCACGTTGATTGTGCAAAAATAGGAAATTAATAGATGAAGTCTCTAAGCTATCTCAACAAATATTTTTTTAAGTACAAATGGCGTCTTTTACTTGGTGTACTGTTTATCATAGGATCAAATTTTCTGTATGTTTACATGCCTCTCATAGTAAAGGATGCAGTCAATCAGTTTGAAACAGGTTTTGATCCAGATCAATGGTTTAAACTGGCGTTTTATTTAGGTGGAATGTATGTACTTCTTTCAATAGGGAAAGGGGTCTTTCTTTTTATGCAAAGACAAACTATAATTGTCGTTTCTAGGCATATTGAATACGATCTAAAAAACGAGATTTACGAACAATATCAAAAACTTTCCTATAATTTCTACAAAAGAAATAATACGGGAGATTTGATGAACCGTATTTCTGAAGATGTTTCTTACGTGAGACAATATTTAGGACCTGGAGTCATGTACACCATTAGTACTACCATTCTTTTTGCTTTTACTTTAACTTTTATGATGAATATCAGTGTGGAGTTGACACTGTACACCTTGGCTCCCTTGCCTTTAATGACCTTTATTATTTACAAAGTTTCAAGTATTGTGAATAGACAAAGCGTGAAGGTTCAGCAACAACAATCGAAAATTTCAACAGTAGTTCAAGAGTCATTTTCTGGAATTACAGTATTAAAAGCTTATGGTGCAGAAGGAAAATTTCAGTCAGATTTTAATGCAGATGCAAAGGAATATATGAGTCGCCACATGGAATTGGTAAAAACTAATGCGTTTTTCATGCCAACAATCACTTTTTTGATTGGTGTGAGTACAATTCTGACGATTTATTATGGTGGAATTCTGTCTTTTGATGCGCAGAATAATTTGTCTTCAGGAGACATTGTAGCATTTATTTTTTATGTGAATATGTTGACATGGCCTTTTGCAAGTGTGGGGTGGGTAACCTCAATTATTCAGCGTGCTGCTGCAAGTCAAGAGCGTATCAATGAGTTTTTGAATGAAAAGCCGGATGTTAAAAACAACAATGAAGCACCATTTGATTTTGATGGAGATATTGAGTTTAAGAATGTGAGTTATACTTTTCCAACTTCTGGAATTCAAGCTGTAAAAGACTTAAGTTTTACCATTAAAAAAGGAGAAACCTTGGCTATTATTGGGCGAACAGGTTCTGGAAAAACAAGTGTTATTAATCTTTTAATGCGTCAGTTTGATCCAATTTCTGGAACAATAGAAATTGATGGACAAGATTTAAAATCAATCAACATTAATGATTTTAGAAAACAAGCTGGAGTTGTTCCACAAGGTGTTTTCTTGTTTTCAGATTCTATCAGAAATAATGTGATGTTTGGCTTGGCAGCGCATCAAGAAGCAAGCGAAGAGGAAATCATAGACGTTCTAAAAACAACACATGTTTGGCACAATATTCAAGACTTTAAACAGGGTTTAGATACCATTTTAGGAGAGCGGGGAGTAAACCTAAGCGGTGGACAAAAACAACGTATAAGTATCGCAAGAGCTTTAATTAGAAAGCCTAAATTATTGATTTTCGATGATTGTTTATCAGCAGTTGATACAGAAACAGAAGAAATTATTTTAAGTAATTTAAAAGAAACCTTTCAGGATACAACTTCATTGATTGTTAGTCACCGTGTTTCTTCTATCCGAAATGCAGATCGAATTTTAGTACTAGCAGACGGAGGAAAGATTGAAGAAGGAACACATGATGAACTTTTGATGTTGGACGGTGTTTACTCTGAGATTTACAAGAAGCAATTATTGGAAGAACAGGAGGAGAATTGATAATTGACAATTAATAATTCGTAATTCGTAATTATTTATAAATAATGAGAACTGAGTTTATACATATAAAGGGCGCTAAAGAACACAATCTTAAAGATATAGAAGTCAAAATTCCACATGGGAAAATGACAGTAATCACTGGATTGTCGGGTTCTGGGAAATCTTCTTTGGCTTTTGACACTTTATATGCTGAAGGACAGCGAAGATATATTGAAAGTTTATCAGCTTATGCCAGACAATTTCTTGGGAAACTAGATAAACCGAGTGTTGATTTCATTAAGGGAGTTGCTCCTGCAATTGCGATTCAACAAAAAGTTACTTCAACCAATCCACGGTCAACTGTGGGAACGGTGACAGAGATTTACGATTATTTAAAAGTTTTATTTGCTCGTGTTGGAAAAACCTACTCTCCAATTAGTGGAAATGAAGTAAAAAAACATGACGTATCAGACGTTGTGAATTTAATTAATGGCCGTGAAGAAGGAGATAGATTTTTGATTTTAGCGCCAGTAAAAAACTACGAACGCTATGGAATCGAACGTCAATTAAACATATTTAAAGAACAAGGTTTTGCTCGTGTTCGCATAGATGGAGAGGTTTTAAGGGTAGATGATGCGCTTGGAAATCTGCCAAATAAGATTAAGGAATTAGAATTAGTCATTGACCGTTTAGGAGTTCGAAAAGAAGATGAAGACCATCAATCTCGAATAGCAGATTCTATTCAATTGAGCTTTGCTGAAGGAGATGGAGAATGTTGGATTTTATTTCCAAAAACCGATGAGGTATTTCCATTTTCTAATCGTTTTGAACTAGATGGAATGCAATTCGCAGAGCCTAATATCCATTTTTTCACTTTCAATAATCCTTACGGAGCTTGTGGTACATGCGAAGGTTTTGGTTCTGTGATTGGGGTTGACGAAGATTTGGTTATTCCAGACCGTTCACGTTCGCTTTATGACCAAGCAGTAATTCCTTGGAAAGGAGAGAAAATGAGTCGTTACTTAGACGATTTTATTGTGGATTCAGCGGCCATTAACTTTCCAATTCATCGGCCAATAAAAGATTTGACAGAGGAGGAGTATGAAATTCTTTGGAATGGGAAAGGACGAATTAAAGGAATTAACGACTTCTTTGAATACCTAAATACAAAGAAATATAAAATTCATGTTCGTGTGATGTTGGCACGTTACCGTGGAAAAACAAAATGCCCAGATTGTAAAGGAACACGTTTACGAAAAGATGCCAATTACGTTAGACTAGGCGGTAAGAATATTTCGGAACTGATTTTAACTTCAGTAGAAGACAATTTAATTTTCTTTAAAAACATTGAGCTTGATAAGCAGCAATTAGAAATTGGAAAAAGGATTTTAATTGAAATTCAAAACCGATTGAATTGGCTGAATGAGGTTGGTTTGGGGTATTTGACATTAAACAGACAAGCCAATACTTTATCTGGAGGAGAATCTCAGCGCATCAATTTAGCCACTTCTTTGGGGAGTAGTTTGGTGGGTTCCATGTATATTTTGGATGAGCCGAGTATTGGGTTGCACCCAAAAGATATTGAAAAGTTAGTAGGTGTTTTGAATGAATTGAAAGATTTAGGAAACACCGTTATAATTGTAGAGCACGAAGAAGCAATTATGCAAGCTGCCGATGAAATATTGGACATTGGGCCGTTGGCTGGGGTAAATGGAGGGGAACTTGTTTTTCAAGGGACACACAAAGAATTGGTGAATGCCAAAAACAGTTTGACAGCTGATTATTTAACAGGAAAAGTTAAAATTCCTGTTCCAGAGAAAAGAAGAAAACTAAAAGATGCCATTCATATTATTGAAGCAGCAGAGAATAATTTAAAGAAGATCAGTGTTAAGATTCCATTGCACGGAATGGTTTGCGTTACAGGCGTGAGTGGTTCTGGGAAATCAACATTGATTAAGGATATATTGTATCCGGCCTTGGCTAAGAAATTGGGGATTCACGGAAACTCAATTGGCAAGCATACTGAAATTACGGGCGATTTCTCTCAAGTGGAGGCGATTGAGTTTGTAGATCAAAATCCAATTGGTCGTTCTTCGAGGAGTAATCCTGTGACTTATGTTAAAGCATTTGATGAAATCAGAACTTTATATTCTCGTTTGAAATTATCAAAATTGAGAAACCTTAAACCAGGTTATTTCAGTTTTAACGTTCCAGGAGGGAGGTGTGAAGTATGCGAAGGAGAAGGTTTAATTACCGTTTCAATGCAATTTATGGCAGACATCCAATTGAAATGTGAAGCTTGTAATGGCTCTCGTTATAAAGATGACGCTTTAGAGATTAAGTATGAAGATCAATCAATTGCTGATTTGTTAGCCATGGACATTGAAGAAGCTTTGGAATTCTTTAAATCGAAGGAAGGAGCTTTAGAAAAGAAAATAGTTGATAAAATTCAGCCTTTAGTAGATGTTGGATTGGGTTATTTAACAATGGGACAATCTTCTTCTACTTTATCTGGTGGAGAAGCGCAACGCATTAAGTTAGCGTCCTTCTTGGTTAAAGCGAAAAACCCTACGAAAACGCTATTCATTTTTGATGAACCAACAACTGGTTTGCATTTCGATGATGTCAATAAACTTTTAATTTCATTGAATAGATTAATTGATATTGGTCACTCTGTTGTCATTATAGAACACGATATGGATGTCGTTAAAAACGCAGACTGGGTAATTGATTTAGGTCCAGAAGGTGGAGTGAAAGGTGGGTATTTGGTAGGACAAGGAACACCCGAGGAGTTGGTGGAAATCAAGGAGAGTTTTACAGGGAAGTTTTTGAAAGAGAAGCTTTTGTAAGGATGATCAGATAGGGGTTTGATGGTGAGTGGAATAGCGCTCGTCACGATGCATTACGATGGTGTACAGAGGTCACACTTCATACTCTAGATTACTGCCTATAAAGTAACTGAGCTCATCAAAAAGTCATTGGAAATAAAAGTTTTAAAACGGGAAGCACTTAGTTTCCCGTTTTTGTTTAATTTAGAGCACTTAAATAAGACAGTATAAAATTTTGTGGTTATTGTTCTAAACAATATTTTTGTTACTCAATTGATATTAAATAAAAATGAAAAACAATTTTAAATTTTTTCTAGCCATCTTAAGTGTGTTTTTTGTGCTAAGTGCATGTAAAAAATACGAAGAAGGACCAATGCTAACGGTATTGACTAAAAAAGCGAGACTTACAGGAGATTGGAAAGCTGAAAAGACAGTTTCTCCTTCAGGAGTAGAGAGTTTTGTTAACAATTTTCAAGTTATGAAGATAAATAAGGATAATTCTTATGAAATTCATGAAGGGAAAAACATCAAAACAAAAGGTACTTGGGATTTTGCGAAAGACAAAGAATATGTTCGTTTGACTTATATCAAAGAAGGGATAACTTATATCGAAGAATATAAGATTATTCGTTTGAAAGATAAAGAACTTTGGTGGAAGGATTCTCAAGGGATTCAGGTGAACTTCGTTCCTGCTTAAAATATGATTTTTTAAATATATTGATTCATTCTACAGTAGTTGTAGGATGAATTTTCTTTTTTATAGAGATTAAAGTATTGATCAATAAAAACGAGTATTTGCTTTATTTCCAAAAGCAGACTTCTGAGAAATAAACTTAATGCTGATTTCAAACCCTCCTTTACCATTACTGGCATTTCTTAGTTGAGAAGCATTAATGTCATAGCTCATTCCCAAAACAAATGAATCCCATTGTACTTGGACAGTGGGAATAAAAGCATCAGCAATGCGATAATAGGCTCCAAAACCAATTGATGAAGATTTGTTATGGCTTTGAGATCCTTCGCTCAAACTATAATTTAACAAAGAGCCAAATACAATGTCAAGTGCTTTGTTTTGTAAAGCCAAGTAAGCTGCAGGTTGAACCACCCATTGAGAAGAAGAAAGTCCAAATGAGCTTTTGAAACTCGTGATGAACTTCAATCCTAAGTCTTCTTGACTGATTTTGTGATAGCGCGGCTGGTTATAATGGTGAACAGCAACTCCCACATTAATTTTCTTATTTCCAGTAGCTGGTTGACTAAAAATATCAGACCACATATAGGAAATTCCTCCAGAAATAGTTGGACTAACTTCAGAAATACTTGACAAATTTTCATTTGGATTTATCGCAGGATTATGTCCTGTTCCTTCAAATTGATTGTCAAAACGCAAATCACTTTTATCTATGCTTTTCTGATTGAACCCTCCTTGGAGTCCGCCAGAAAAGAAGCTTTTACTATTGATTTTAACATGTGCAGCAAAAGTAAAATTGACCAAAGTTGTGCCCATTTTCGAAGTCCCAGCTACATCTGAAAACATGGAAAACCCTCCAGCCAAGCGACTTCCACTGCCATTTAAACCCTTTTTAAAACGCGTGTCGAAACTTGCTCCAAAAGATTGAAAAGGAGATGAAATAACACTTCCCCATTGTGATCTGTAATTTACAATGGCTCTCATGTCTCCTCCAGATTTCCCCGCAAAAGAAGGATTGTGAAGGAGTGGAGTGCTTTGGAGTTGTGAAAAGTGAACATCTTGCGCAATGGCTTGGTAGCTAATAAATAGAAACATTGCGATTGTAATAAGTAGAGTGTTTTTCATGGTCTTGTTTTTTTAAACTTGAAAGTTGTTTCTTATAATCTTAGTATAAGTGACTTATCTAATTAAGTTAATATCTCCACTTTCTACTATCGTTTTCCCATTTTCAAATGTAGCTTCAAGTATGTATGCGTAAACACCAGAGTTTTGAAGATTCCCTTTGTAATATCCGTCCCAACCATCATTTAGCATGTTGGTTTCGAAGACTAAATTTCCCCAATGATTGAATATTTTAAAGGAAACATTAGTAATGCATAGGCCTCTAACAGGAATGAAATCATTGTTGCCGTCACCATTTGGTGAAAATGCATTCGCAACATATATGAAACATTCACATCCATCTGTATTGTTGTAAATTTTGAAAGATTTGGTAACACTACACGAAATAGCGTCGGATACAGTTACTTCATAATTTCCCTCAGAAAGTTCTGTTATAAAAGAATCTGTACTTCCATTATTCCAGGAGTAGGTGAAAGGAGGATTTGGTGAACTTGGATTAAGTGTTATTTGTCCTGTATTGGTTTCACAACTGTCTTGTATAACTGCAGCGTTGAGAACAGGAGTGGGGTTAATAATTACATTTACTTGTGATGTATCATTACAATTATTTCCAAGTGAAGTAACCACTTCATAAGTCCCAGAGTTGGCTGTGCTTGTGTTGTTAATTGTTGGGTTTTGGTTCTGACTTGTGAAATTGTTTGGTCCAGTCCATACATAAGAAGCACCATTTATTGATGTTGCATTGAGGTTTAAAACTTTCCCTTGACAAATAGGACTGTTACTAGTTGCAGTCACGTTAGGTGGACTCACAATTGTTAAATCTAATGTTACGATAGAATCACAACCATTTGCTGCACCCCCAGTTATTGTATGGGTTGCTGTATTGTTATCAGAAGAATAGGTTACTCCATCAATCCAGGTATAACTATCACAAGCTATTTGTGTATCTGTTCCTGTAACTTCAGTGTTTATTGTTAAATCAAGAGTTACAATTGAGTCACAGCCATTTGTTGAACCTCCAATTATTGTATGCGTTGCAGTAGTGTTGTTTGCAGTATATGTAATTCCATCAATCCAAGTATAGCTATAGCAAGCCGACTGCACATCAGTTCCATTTGTTATTGGACTTATGGTCAAGTGTGTAGTCACAACACTATCACAACCTAAGATATTGCTTAGATTATCTATATAAACACCAGCGGTTGAATAGGTATTTGTTCCAACAGTTATGCTTTCTCCTTGACAAATGATAGGGTTTTGAGAAACCGAATCTACTCCACAAGGGACAATTAAAGTCCATGGAGAAAATGTGTTTTGACCTAAAATTGGTCCTACAGAACCAACTCCAGTTGTAACACCATTTATACCTGGTCCAACAGGTGCATCCCAAGAAGTTCCATTCCAATGTTGTGCTTGAATTGCACCATTTGGGGCACTTGTTGTGTTTTCAACTCCTAAATAGGAGAAAGTTAAATCGGCAATATTTCCACTGGCTTGGATATCCCAAAAACGATCTAATGCATACAAAACAGAGTCTGTTATTCCTGTCATATTGCTAACTGCGGCCACGTTTGTAGCTGTTGGATGCGGCACATTTTGCTGGTCAGTTGACCAAGTTGATACACTGATGTCGTTATTTCCTGCAGTTTTATTAAAGACAAATGGAATATAATCTGTTGCATTGGTTCCCACTCCAAATGGGAAAGTATAACTTCCTGTTGTTGTCCCTGAAAGCCATTTTACATAGCTGTATTGATTTTCTGAATGGATATGTCCTCCTGTTGGCAGTCTTGTAATCCCCGAAGGATTTGGTTCGCCAACTACAATGTAAGTTTGGCTTGATTGAGAACCGTCCATGACAATATTTGCTCCGTTTAATATGATTAAACTGTTTTGGGCGCTTAAATTATTTGAGAGTTGATAACTAACAATTAAAATTAACGGAATAAGAAAATTCTTGATTGGCTTCATAATTTAATTTTTAGAAGTTAATGTATAGTTCACCCATGCATCGACTTGTTCTACAGAAGCAGGTCTAAGTATAATTTTTCTTTCACTATCTAGTAGAAAAAGAGTAGGAGCAGCATTGACATAATAATCTTGTGCGGCTTGGTTGTCCCATCCTTTGAAATCACAAGAAGAAAGAAAAGGGAAATCTTTCACAAAATTTTTAAACTCTAGCTCATCGTGATCTAGAGAAACAAATACCGTTTCAACGCTTCTTAGTTTCCATGAAATATACTTCTCCTTAATTCTTGGGATTTCCTGAGCACAATGAGAGCACCAACTTGCGCCAAATACAACAAGCGTGTAGTTTGAGTTCAAATCACTTAACTTCAAATCTTTGTTTACCTCAGTTCCCATCATTATTTTTTTACCTTCGAAAACAATGTCAGAAGCAGTATTGCCTATTTTCATTGCGCGGTAAGACTCCATTTGTTTTGTTAAATTATCATCTATTGTGCAACTGTTTTGGGTAAGGAGTTTTAGTGCTAAATGTTCTGAAGCTTGATAAAGGCTTCGTTTTTCTAATAACTTAAATAGATAATCACCTATTTCATTTAATAATTTATCATTTCTTTCAAGATTTTCAATCAAGTAATCGGTGGAGAGATTCATTTGGACGTACATACTGTCGAAAGTCATACCACCATTTTCAATTAACCAATAATGACTTTCTATCAAATCATCTAAAATTCCACTGTGGTAAAGTTTTTGGTCATTGAAATTTATTGTTCGGAAATCTGCAATGTTTTTTGGAATTCTTTCAGTGTATTGCTGTGCCGATAGAGGAATGTCATCTAATAATTTTCTCCAAGGCAGAAACCAAGAAACATAGGAAGATTTATTTAATTGATTTAAAAATTCTTGATCTTGATTTTCTAATCGTGAAATCTCTTTTTGAATAATGCTTACATATTCTTTTTGTTGTTTCAATAATTCGACTGAATTGTACTGCGGCAATAAATACTTCCATCCTGCCAATGCACGCTCTCGTTGATTATGTTCTACCGCATATTGATTGAAAAGTAGATTTTCTTTGCTGTTCGAAAATTTTATGCTGTCAGGTTCTTTTAAATGGGTTCCTGAAATCTTTATTTTGGGCTCGTTTAGTACCATAAATAACTGACTTTTGTCTGACGTCTCCAAATATCCCATTCCTTTATAATTTTTGTATAAGAGATTGAAATTACCAGATTCATCAATAGTAGTTTTCGCTAATTCTACCGTTTCAAATCCATTATAGCCCAAAAGTTTCACTTCTTGATTCGTGTGGTATTTTAAATGAGCAGATATCTCCTGAGAAAACGATGCAGACCAGTTCAATAAAAGAATCAAGCACAGAAGGCTGATCTTGTGTGGTTTTAACTGAAGGCATTTCTCTTTCTTTTTCATGTTTTTAAATCTCTTTTTCATAGAAAACATAGTCTGTAATAGTTATTCATTAAATTACTTAATTTTTGGCTCATCAAAAATTCATTCAATGAATTTAACAATTAATCTTTTATACATCTTACGGAGAAACCACTGTCTTTATCGCTAGTAACTCGGCGAATTTTACCTTGGGTGAGAGCTATGTCTCTCCTCCAGGCCATGTT
>Ga0265293_10009497_pt1 | contig 13960 bp, 16 predicted proteins | sample Munlanlewell138R_FD_192505 | JGI IMG/M metagenome (GOLD analysis project Ga0265293, IMG submission 192505) | Leachate microbial communities from a municipal landfill in Southern Ontario, Canada - Leachate well 138R | ecosystem: Engineered > Solid waste > Landfill > Unclassified | place: Canada...
TTGGGCCCCGTGCACCCGACTCCTCACCCCACTGCCAGAGCACGCCACAGCAATCCTCACACCCGATGTTGCTGATCATGCGACGCCCGGCGGTGTCTGAATGCCCGCCGGTGGTCACAGGGTTCGCCGACCCCGCAATGTTGGTGCCTTGATTAGATCCTAATGACAACGCGACAAATTCGGTCTGCGTTGGCATCCTCTTGCCTATACGACCAAGCCATTGGCTGAATTTGTACCAGTGGAACTTCACGGCTGTACCGCCGGTCACAAAGGCCGCCCCACTGATTGATGCCAGCTCATCAGAGTCGATGCTGTTTAGGTATATATCCACCCAGTGGCCGGAAGGGGAGTAGACCATGCCACGAGTGTCAGGACACCGTGGGCGGTGCTTCAAGTCCCAAACAGACCGCGGAAGGACGTCCCCCGCGACATATCCCGTCAACCAGTGTCCGGCGATAGTCCCCACGTTCGCACAGAGACAATGAAAGCCTCCAACCTTGAATGAGTTTGCCGTGGTCTTGCCGGCCGGGCAGCAATTGTCTGCAGATAACAGGATATCTGGAGTCCGTCCGCTTTCCGGAATACAAGCATACACATAAAAGTCCTTCCCGGCACGGTTTGCTGGTGTTGCATAGTCGCTGTCGTCCCAGTTCGCAGCCGTGTTGAGGTCAAGCGCGACACCTGAAAGGGTGTAGCCCTGACCGCCCATGTGGGTCAGCATCCACGATGGAGAAACAATAGTACGCCGAGACGCCGCATCTGTTGACGCGCCGCCTGTCCAGACATTCGACCGCTCGTATATGCCACCGTCTGCATCAGAGCCAATGGCAAGGTTGGAGCCATCCCTGTTCATCAGAGTTTCTATCTTATCCCGCACCGCATTCTTGCTCGGGGCAATAGATGTAGCTCCATTCCAACTTGTTGCATTATAAGCATCATCGGAAACTGGACCGGTGTCGTAGACCCGATGCAAGACCCACCTTCCGGGATTAGCCCCTGCGTCCTGCGGTGCGATAACATTAGGGACGTCCTGAGATGCTTCCGAAAGCCCATCATAGACGTAATGATACGCACAATCACCCTGCTTGATAACTACGCACAGGTCTCCGCCCTGAAGGTCTGCGTGCGGTATGGAGTTTAAGGGCGCAGAACCGTCTATCAGCCCGTCGGCAGCCCACTTATACGTGTCTCGTGACATTCTCTTATACCCTCCGTATGTTTGGGTCGTCTCGCATCTCGACTTCCTCTTTCATCCCCAGTGCCCTGAGAAACATCGACATATGTGTTGACGCCAGGTTGATGTGTTCGGGTTCCCCGGATACCGCCTTCGCGACGATGTAGTGTATGATGGCATTTGCGTATATATCTGACAGCGACATCGTTGTATCCTCGGCATCTTTTAAGACCGCGGGGGGCGTTTCGGGACACGAGATCAGGACGTATCCCTGAGCTGCCGCGGGCTGTGGGGGATAGACCTCGAACCTTCGCGGATCACGGTCATCATACATATAGAGCTTGACCTCGGTCGAGGGCGCATCAGTAGCCCACGAGGGATGCTGCGCATTCAGCAGCCGCCTGTCGATGAGATCAATATAAGCGCCAGGTGTTACCCCGTCGGCCCCCATGTTGCGAATGACTGCGTTCAGTGCAATGGCTGTTGCGGGTATCTCCTGCATTGTGCCCGCTGCCAGTTGCATCGTGTCGGTGACAACATGCGCATCGGGCTTGTATAAAACCACTTCTCTCTGCGCGTCATTGAACCACCCCCACAGTTCGTCCTCTGTGTACCGGTCGAACCCCTCATCTTGTAGGATGATTGCCGCCTTGCTTATGCAATCATCAGCTTTTATAGTCGGCATGATATATGCGCCCCTCGTTAAAAGTTATGCGCCCAGCGTTAAAAGTATTGAACCGTCCTTGGAAAGTAGTAAATCGTTTTTGGTGCTTCCGCCGCAATAACCGCCAGTTTTGACAGGGCATTGCTATGTTCGTCCAAGTGATATTGCATGTTGTTATACTTCAGTTCAGCCTCTTCCCTTACCCTCTGAAGTAGCCTAGCCGTTGCTCCATCGACCAACAACCCTTCGTGGAGCGCAACGGGCAGGCAGTGGGGTTCATCGTCGTCATTTTCCAAGTCATCGGGTACGCGGTAGTACGTAATAGATATTTCCTCGTCACTCCCGATTTCCGGGCACGGGCGACCATAAAGATAGGTTCCGTCAGTTGCCACCGAATCAACAGAATCAATCTCATTGACGCTGTTATCTCGGTCTAGGCCGGTGACGGTCTGATATATCCTTTCAATTTTCAGTCCTGTCGTCGCATTGTGTACGATAATCATGTCGTGATCGTAGTCGCGCGGCATCTTTCCCTTGGCCTCGTATCGTTCTTCGTCGCCACCAAGTGTCTCCGTAGACAGGTCAATAGTTCGTGTATTGAGAAGCGCTCTCAGGCAAAACTGCGATGCTATCTCGCGTATAAGGCGATTGACCTGCTTGTCGATGATGGCATCAAGGAAATACGCCGACGGGTGGATTGCTTTAATGTTGAAATTTACACTGTCTCGTATTTCACTAAGGTTCATGTGTCACCCCCCTACGTAGCTTTCGTGACAGGACATCTTTCTCCGGGAAACATGCGGTCCCATTTCGCTACAGCGACGTTCCGCGCCTCTACCGGCATTTCTGCTACCTTCGAGGCATTTTCTATCATCCATTCCTTGAACTTGTCTTTCGTCAGCGGCATGAACTCTCGCGTTGCAAGCCCGATAATATCAGCTGCGCTGCTCGTGTTGGATTTGGGGTTATCGCGGGTCTCCTCTTGCCGCCTCTCCTGTTTTTCCTTGCTGGCTGCCACTTCCCTGCGCACCGTTTCGTCAAAAATCCGGTAAAACCCCGAAGCAATCAAGTGGTCACGATGTTCTTCCGAATTGACATCAGCCACTCGCGCTCCGTGCCCGTCGTCTTCAAATCGGTACTTGAACCCGGCTATGTTTACTTCGGTCGGCCCTTCTCTATCAATAAGACATTCCATTAACATAATGATACCTCCCTCCATCACCTTCTTCTTTTGTTTTGTGCAGGAAGGGGGCGAGGCAACCCCCTCCCTGCGGTCAGCCCATGGGCCAGATATGCCGACGTATTATGCCCCTTCGTCGTACTCGGCGGCCCTGTATACAAGGACACCACGAATGATTCCCCTTTGCAACGGTACGGCATCCACGCCGCCGCTGAGCGTTTCGCCGCTTACCGTTATGTTGGTCCCGTTTTTCGCCAGAGCGATAGAGTTCCCAGCGGCCCCGGCTTCGGCTGCTTCCACGGTGATGATGTAATCACCGCTCGACTCCTCGATGTCAACGGCGACAACCGAAGGATGTGCCGCAGCAACACTATAGATCACGCCATCGTTGCTTTCAGGATCAGTACGGTTAATTGCCGCAAACAAATTGTCAGCAGTGTCTTCAGCCGATGTTCCGACCAGCACATCACCCTCGGTAGACGGGGTTCCTGAAACGAAGGTGTACGTTTTGTCACCAATCGTTATGTCGTCGTTCGCAGTGACATTGCCGGTCCCGATGGTAATGGTCCCGGTCGATGCTTCGGCAGCTACGCCAGCCGCATCAATACGGGCGGCAATGATCCGATCCGATGGTTTGGCATCGGCAATAACGACACTCTCCATCAGTGCGGCTCCGCCGGTCTGCCCGACAGTAGATTCGTCGATCATGATTGTCTCGCTGTCCAAATCTCCCGTATCTTTGTCGTACACACCAGCCGACAGTTTCAGATTTGTCCCCGTATCAAGATCGTCGGGTACCAGGGCGAAGTCTATGGGAACGCAGTCTGCCGGAAGAACGCACAGTCCAATTACATCACCAACAAGCATTTCTTCAGGCTCCATGGTCCGCTTGCCGCACGAAACATACGCCACGCCTGCCGCTTGAGGGACAGCGGGCGGACGGTACGCCTCCACGGTTCCCGATTCATAATATGACATGGTTGCCCCTCCTTATTCGCCATACTCGACGGCGCGGTACAGCAACGTGCCGTACAGGGTTCCGGCGACAGCAGTACCCGCTGCCGTGGCGTTTTTAATCGCGATGATCCGCGCATTGTCATTGTCCACGTCAATCCCACTCATGAGATTCAGCTTGTCGGCCCTTGCAATGCCGCCGGTCTGCCCGACAGTAGATTCGGTAATAAAATCAGAACCGGCAATAAGGTCGGTTGCGTTCTCATTGAGGATTCCAACGGTCAACTTATTGGCAGTTCCACTGTCGATGTCATCGGAACCGAGAATGAAGTCCACGCCGACACACCCTGCGGGCAGTACGGCAATACCGACAAGATCGCCCGTCGTGAAAGTATCACCAACGGTGTACTTTCCTGAACTGCAATATATAACACCGGCCTGAACGGGGTATGCTTCAGGCCTTCCCCCTTTTACTGTTTCGCTTTCAAAGTAACTCATTTTCGTGCCCTCCCTCTTTTAAGGAACAGAAATTTTTGCTTCACCACCGACAATCAGATCAGATTAGGCTCCGGGCTTCTTCGCTGCCGTATCAATGACCATGACGCCGTAATCCAGTCCATTATAGGTGACCTTTTTGACACCCATGATGCAACTAGACGTGATGAAGAGCTTGTCGCCGTTATCGCGGGTTTCCTCGTGCCATTTGTACCGGAGACCGTTGCCGGGCGATCCGTATGCCACGACAAGCGCCTGTTCGCCAAGGAAGAGACTCCGCGTTGCCTTGACGTTGCCATCGGCACCGTAATCGGTGAACCTGATACATGCTTTGTGCTCCTGCAGCACAACGTTGTTGTGCATACCGAGAGCGCCGGTGAAAATAGGCGACTTTCTTCCGAGGGCAGCCGCTGCGGCTTTCTGAATTGACAGCCAGCCGTTTGCGCCGGTATCCTGCTTCATGTCATAGACCTGATACCCATCGCCGACCCACACGTAGTGTTCTTCGCCCTCAACCTTCACGGGAAGCAGCTGAGGGATTCCCTGAGTGCCTCCGCCCATCATAGAGGCATAGGCTTTGGCTCTATCGATTTCCGAGACCGTCATGGTATCACTGTCAGTCAGCGTTGCCTTTGTCTTACCGCCAGCCACGATAAGGTGGTTGGAATCAGGGGCCGTCAGACTGTTATTCGCAAACCCCGTGTAGTTCAGGGGATAGACATACTCGGTATTGGCACCGCGTGCGCCCGAAGCGTACATGAAGCACAGCTCATCAAATACGCGCGCCCACCATTCGGATTCGCGTTTGCGAGCGACCTTGCGTAGCTTATGGATGGTCCTTTTCCGCGACATGGTATCGCCAGCGTTCACACCGCCCCTGAGCTGGTCGATGTACAGCGAATCGGTGTAAAACTGGAGACTTTCTTCTTTGTTTTCCAGGACGGCCCGGCCTTCAACCGGCTGCATCTTGAGCTGCATGGACAGATCGAAAGAGATCAGATCGCCCGCGGTATTCTCAAGGTCGGTCAGCCGCTGAAGGGGCATCGATGCGTTTTCGCCCTCACCCATGAATTTTCTTGACCAATAACTCTGACGGGGCGTATCAACCGCCAGGAAGGCCGAATACTTTTTAACTGCCTTTTCATTTCCTACTTCAATTATTGTTGCTCCCATGGTTCTTTCCTCCTTGTTATAAGACATTAAAGGGTTGTTTTGTGCTGCTATTTATATCGTCGTCGTTACCCCTTTTTCCGGCTATAAAGGAACCGGCTGGCTTATTATGGGAGCCTGGGTACAACATGAGGGCGCAGCAGCATCGCCCTATTTTTTCATGGGACTACGCATCTTTGCGATAGCCCGCATTTCGTTTGTCTTGTCCTGCTGTTCTTTCAGCATGATCTTGGCCCGTTTGACCGCCGCCTGCATTCGTTTCTGGTCTTTCTTTATCGCGGCAGCCTCCGTCAATATTCTGACATCTTCTTCCTCTCGCCATCTTTTTTCTTCTGCGCTTTCCGCAGCTCCGATTGACATTGGCTGTTACCTCCCGGTTAAATCTCGTTTTCCCATGCCTCGCGGTCAGCATCGGATAATTTATTGAGTGCGCGCTCAAGGTCTTCGCCGTTCAACTTGTCAAGATAGTCAAAACGTCCAGCACCATCGTCACGATCCGCAGACGAAACGTCTTTCAGTGTCGTCGGCGCTCCGCCACGAGAACGCATTGCGTCTTTTTTTGCGGCCTTATTGATGAGTGCCGCTTTCTTGTCTCCCGTCTTCTCTGTATCACCATCCTTGCCAGGGATCAGGTATGCCATGTTGCTGTACGCCTTTTTCAGGATGTCATAATCGCCCATCGACGTGCTCTCTTCGCTCCTGAGTATGTCGTTGACCTCTTCCGCGAATAGCCGCCGAATACGCGGGTCTTCAGAGATTTCGGGATGGAGTGACAAATAATGGTTTTGAGCCCCTATCCAATTTGCATTTATCGTCGCTTCCAACAGCTTGTCGGCCATCCTGTTTTCCGATTGTAGGCCGATCTTTTCCTCGTTGAGTGCTTCAATCTTGGTATGATACTCGTCGAAGTCAATATCTCCGCTGTCTAATTGTTCTTTTGCGGCATTTATTTCTTTCTGCAATTCGGCAATGCGAGCGTTGTTCGCTTCTTTGTCGATATTCAGCAACGGTGCCGAAGGCGGAGGGGAAATAATTTCTTCCTTGGTTTCCTCTTCTTCCTCTCCTGCCTTTTCCTCGTCGCCGTCTCCGGTTTTTTCCTTCACTTCAGTCTCTTCTTCATCGCCGGCTTTCTTTTCCTCGTCGCCGGTCTGTTGTCCTGAATCGTCTCCGCTGGTGTCTTCATCGGGCTGCACATTCGTTTCTTCTTCTTCGTCTTCCTCGTCTTCTTTCAGTGCGGCAATTTCTTCCTCGCTTAATCCCATGCCTTCATAATCTTCTGTCGTCATGTCATACCTCCTTTTTATTCGGCAATTCGCCTATTTTCGATATTACTCAGTACCTTCGCGCGTTCCACAGTTCCCTTGTCCTTCACGTATTTTGCCTCGGCTTCTATTTTGGCTGTCTCCGCTGCCGCTTTGTCGGCTTCAGCTTCGGCTTTTTCTGTCTTAGCCATTGCCATGCGAAGCTCAAGTTCCTGAATCAACTGGGCCATTTCTGCTTCTTGTGCTGCGGCCTGTTGAGCCTGTGCCTGTTTTTCTGGCGACTCGTCTTCAACGTTCTCATCGGGGTCTGTCTCCCCGGTCAATGCTCTGATGCGTTCGACGTAAACATCCTTGCCCGGCAGGTCAGACAAATCAAAGATCAGGTCGAGTAAATGTATGGCGATTTCCGGAGGCACTATCTTGACAAGTTCGATCAACGAATCAAACATTGACTGCCTGATAGACGCATTGAATGTCTGCTGATCGACAACGAAGTCGGCTTTCCTTGCCGTTATGTCGTTCAACTCGCCATCCTCGTCCGGTGTTTCGCGGTTGACCGTGACAAATTCAGTTTGCCCGCGCTCTCCCACTATACGAAACGTGCGCTCTTCGGGGCAGAATTGCTCAATCAGCGACAACTCCATCTCTCCGGCCAGCTGAATTGCGAGCCTGAGATTATCATAAAGCTCTGATGTGACAGTGTTCCCCTGCTCCTGACGTGCCTGTATTGCCCGCCCAGAGGTAGCATTGGTCTGTCTTCCCATGTTTTCGTCTGTGACGCCGGTGCCCTCTTGGATGAGCTTGGCGTCTAGGCTCATCAACTCAATGTGTCCCTGGGCCAGGTTTGCGTTTGTTTCTATTCTTACCTCGGCTCCGCGCTTCTTCCTGACAACGCCATCCGGGCGGTTTGCCTGCAAATATAGCTCGTCCCAGTTATCGGTAGCATCATCGTCAGCAATGATGCGATTGGTGGACAGCAGATAAAGCGATTTGCTCCACCGCTTGTTTATGTCGTCCTGTATGTCGATAATGTTCCTCGTGACGCCGTATGACTCCCCGCTGCGCTTCCGCCGATAGCCCCATACCGGGATGAAGGGTATCCTGTTGTGCGCATACACCGACTCTTGGTCTTGTAGTGGATGATCCATGCCTTCAGCAAATATCATGCACCTGACCGTTTTCTTTACTGCATCGAATGTCGATGCGTACCCCGATTCTACTAATTGAGCCATGTACTCGTTATCTTTCTGGTATACGCGCCCCGAAAGGGTACCAATATCTTCGCCCGTAAGTATCGTGCGACGTTCCGGCTGTATATACCAGCATTCAACCAGTGTAACCCGTGATCGTGTCTGATCCGCAAGTTCCTCATCTTCGCCGCCGACATCTGTGTCATCGTCCATTATAATCTCATCGTATGAGGCAATCTCCCCGGCCTTCGCTGCGGCCGCTATAAGATCGGAGGCATGATCGGGAAACATGGCGACGGCAATATCCAGGTCGGTCTTGCGACGTCGGAACAGGTAGCGGGCATCGGAATAATCCAATTCGACGGAATACTTGTCTTCCCATATATTGATCCAATCTTCGTATCGGTAATATATGGGCTCATCTTCGGGATCATCTCGTACCCCGAGTTCCAACCAGCCGAGACCTGATATTATCGCATCGGAAAACGCCTGAGAGCGATGATATGGTTCATGGTTGACGTCCGAGTAGTACTTCATGATCTTGGTTTTTATTTCGGCGTTTTTTGCGTCGTCTTGCTGCCGCGGGAGCACCCGGTAATCAATGCGCATTCTTCGCTGCGTCCCTTTTATCCAGTCTATCGCAGGCTTGATGCGGTTGATATTGACCTTTTTCTGGCCCCGGCTCTCCAGGATCAATGCGTCCATCTGGTCCCAAGAGTCACCTTCGTAGCAATCGTGATCCTTCAGGCGTCGTTTCCTATTGTCTGCGTGCAATGTTCGCGCTTCGTGCCACCATGCTTTTACGCGCCGGAACCGGCGCATGACCTCTGCGCTGCGCATTTTTGGATTGCCCCTGCCCTGATCGGGATTGATTCCCATATCCTTAATGTTTTGCGCATCGGTAGGGGCCTCGTTATAGTGGCCCATATCTATGTTATCCCACACGCCCATGCTTCTTTCCTCGCGCTTACGCCGGCAACAACAATCCCGAGGCAGTTACGCCGTAATGACACGGGACTCCGTCAATAACCATCTTTGCCTCACCGACAATTTCTGGGTTCCGATGCGCTTCCGTCGTATCACCGATTGCTGAAAGCAACTCGTCGATTCCCGACTGTATGCACGCCGCAACTTCCGCCATATCCCGCACAGAGGGATCACCCAGGTCAAACAGTTCATACACCCGAGCACAGACCGAGAACATATAGTCATAAAATTGATCCCGATCGTTTAATTCTTCGGAAAATTTCCATAGGTCCTGCTCCCGGATAACCCATCGTTTGTCGTGATTCGATGATCGGGGCTGCGCGGGAGCCAAAACCAAAACCACCTGTTCCCTGCCGTCAAGTTCTATAAGATCAAGATACCGTCTTATCTGCATGGTTTGCCGTCCCCCCTATATTGCCATTGCGCTTTTCGGCTGTGAGCGTATGAGATTGCTGGTAGTATATGTTTCCTCGATATACCCCCGAGCGCCGGTACGAAGCGCATCTGCCGGATGAGACGCCCAGTCATGGAGCGGTCTATCGTGGAATGACGCCAGTTTCTCGTCCCACTCTCGCCTGTAATGGTCGAGCGCCTTAATCAGCTCGGCGCAGTTTTGCTCATCGATCAGCGTCATAGAGAGGAACCGTCTAACGTCGTCAATGCCGTCGTTGAGATTGCCTCGCTCGACGACTCTGGTCTTCTGCCCTGGCATCAGCCCTTGGAACACGGCAACCCGGCTTTTGTTGTCTTCTCTTGAGTAGTCGGTCACGTTCATGTCGTGCGGAAAATAGTGCGTACCGTACACGTATCCCTTCTCTTGCAGGACCTGGACATAATGCCCTATGGATTCGCCGCTGCTGGCGTAATAGTCGATAAGCCTGTGTTGGAGACCAACCCGCTGGTGAAATATAATGCTGTTCTCGTCGTTGCGGCCCAAGTCCCAAAACGTGTTAACGGGCACACGTGGATCAAGAGGGACAATTGTGATACGTCCCTGCTTGCGCATGCGGGTCATCTCGCGCTCGTAATATGCCCCCATGATTGCGACCTGAAACGGCTCATCCGGGGTCGAAGGAAACTCACGGAACATCTTGTCCCCCTGAGTTTCTTCCTTAACGCAGTACCATGCCTTCTGTTCGTGAGTCAGCGTAACGCCCATTTCTGCTTGCACTTTCTCGAAATAGTGTTCCATTTCTTGAGGGATCACGACTTCAGCCGCATCTTCAGGCGACAGAGCGTTCTTTGGATCATTGAACCAAGGTACGAACAGAAATTTGAAGTCCAGTTTCGTCAATTTTTTCCCCTTATTTGCTGCGTCGCGCGCACGTTTACACATCTCGTAAAACTCGCCGTATGCACCTTCCGCCGTTGATTCAATCCACACCTTTTCGCCGCCATGAATCGCATTGAGCGATCCAGTAATAATCTCTTCGGCTTTGTGCGGATAGTTTGCGCATATCTTGCCAAACTCCGATATGTGCAATCGCTGTACCGTCGCAGAGCGCATTGATACACCGACATACACAGTTGAACCGTTGCCGAATGCCAGCTCAGTCCGGCTGTCCGTCGTAAGCGGTGCCATATCTTTAATGGCCCGGGGCAAGTTACGGTAAGGATATTGGATTTTTCGCCGGAATATCTTTGCCGCATCATCCTTGTTATGAGCGATGATGCCCGCCTCCAGGTGTTGTGTGAACAAACAATCATCAAGGAAGCACAGGTCGATAAACGTTGTGCCGCCGAACTGACGAGCCTTGAGAAGTACATTGAGGTACCACGAATGATCCCACAACCATTGCTGAGACGCATTACACCTGAATTTAACGGGAATGCCGTGCTCATTAACGATCCAGTACAAATTGTTGAGCCGCCACCACTTAGAGTGCATGTACTCGCGCAGGTCTGACAATTCCATGCTCTCTGCAACCGGGTTGCGATACGACATGAGATCGTCGGTACTGAGCAGCTGGTCGTCATCTCGCTCATTCATGGTTCTCCCGTTTTCGCTTGAGGTCTCCCGTCTCAAGTTTCGGCCCTTCGTTCCACAAGCGCCCGGGCTCTTGCGCTCCCCATATCTCTTCGATAATCTGCTTCATCGGGACCATGCCTTCAGGCATTCCGTCTGAGTCAACGGTCTGCTTTCTCTCCACGATGAGCCCGTAATACTTCATGAGCAGCTCCAGAGCTTTCAGCTTGTCTTGAATCTTGAACCTAACGGTTCCCCCTCGGTCAGTGACGGTCTCCGTGACCTCCGCCACGCCAGCCAGCACTTCCTCGGTCATGTCCTTTGAGTGCTTCAGAACGACGCCCTTCGGGCCGAAGGTCAGATAGTTGCCGATATTAGCGAACGCGCTGGCTTCCAGTTCCTTCCGGATGCGGGCCACGACGTCCCTGTTCTGTTCTCGTGCTTCTTCCTGCCGCCGCGCGATTTCAGCGGCGACGTGATCCTTTGCCAGCAGGCGCGCAGCGTTAACGCCCGCAACCTTGTTGCTCTTAACCGTAGTATATACAGCGAGGTAGGCTTCCGTTGCGTTAAACCTGCGAGCGAAATACTCATCGACAAACATTAGCTGTCGTGGTGTCAGTTTTCTGTCTTCAGTTGATTTCATCACCTGGATTCCTTCTTTTTTTCTCGGCCCCGGCCTCTTTGATGACACGGAACGTCACCTCAGCCACTACCTTCCTGTTCGCCAAGATTGCCAGGATTGCTATTGATTTTTCGTCGTTTTCGAAGCAATCTAGCTCCACCCGCATCCCACCAGCAGCCTTGAGCGTCTTACAACCCACTATCTGGGCCTGCGGTATTGTCACGATTTTGTTGCCATCGTCTGCCATTTTTCAATTCCTTGACCTGTACTTCCACGATCCCCACTCGCGTCTCAACGGTCCCAACCCTGCGATATAACTCATGATGATCCTCACGGTTTTGCTCTGAGAACACGTCAATCGCCATTTCAATACGCAGCATCCATCGCCGTATGAAAAATGCGAGTATCGATAACAATAGTGCCAATAATGCGCCGGTTGATATCAGGTCCACGCCTTCGCTCATGTCTGTACGTGCTCCCTTCTTCTCATCAGTGGTTTTTTTGGTCCTTTTGCTGGACTTCCAGTTCTTTCAGCTTATTACGTCCCCAGGCCGACACGCCAAGGATAGCTCCCGGAATCGTAAACAATGTAGTAAACGCACCGATGATGACTGGTATTTGCCCGACGGCCATGGCGTCCTGCTCGATGATTGCGCGGTAGGCCAGCACACAAACAAAGACACAGACAACAAAAAAAGCAGCCCCGGAGATAAACCCCCAAAAAGGCCGCCAAGTGTATTGAGGCCAGTGCTCCGATTGTGATTCGGCCCGCATCGTAGCGTTGACCGCCTCAATCTGTGCGGTTTCCGCCGTCAGCATCAGGCGGGTCAGTTCGGTTTTGTGCGTGATTTCCAATTCCCGGATTTTTGCGAGCGCTGCCGGATCGCTTTGCAGAGCCATCTCAATCACATCAGGCGTCGGCTCACCCTCCACACCAAGTGCTCCTGCAACCATCTTGACGGCCGTGCCAGCCGCAGAGCCCACGGGACCGCCGATCAGACCACCTAGCAACGGTGCCGCTTGTGATACAGTTTCGGCTACTTTACGCCATCCATTTTTTGCCATATCACGTGCTCCCTTCTTCAATGATAATACGCCCCACTATCGCCCAGAACTGGCGGGGTTGATGAGGTAAATAGTAGTATGCACGGCTCCCGCTAACGGTGTCGCATGCCCAGGACACACGGTAAGACCGCAGGTCTATATGCATCATCGGCCAGGGCTGACCGTCGGGACCGCGTGTATCGGCATAGAGCCCGATTCCGCCGATTTCGGGGATTGCTTGAGCGGCAAGCCACAAATCGAGCACGCGGCCACGCGCAGGAAATATGTCGCCAGCGTCACTCAGCCGCCCGACAGCGTAATGTCGTGATGTCTCTGATCCTGATGTGCGGCCCCACGCACCTTGGACGGGCGAAGGGGTAATGGGAATGCCGGTAAGTGTGCGGAGGCGCTCAATGACGTGAATCAGCTCTGCGTCTACAAGTGATAAGTCGATGCCGTACTGAGCAAACTCAGGGAAATGCGGGTAGTGGAAAGGTTGTGAAAGTGTTGATGCTGGTATGCCCATGCCCATGTCGTGCATGTCTCCGTACTTGTGATGCGTCAATTGTACCACTTGTTTGTCGGTGACAGATCAAAAGTGCAGATAATTACTCGCAAATAGCAGACTTCGACGCGCAAAAACTCGCAAATGACTATTGGATAAAGGTCTACGGCCTCGTTCGTACTAGCGGGCTCTAGCTATGGTATTGTTATTTCTACCCATTTCATTTTTTTTATTTTTTTCACTTTTTTTCTTGACAATCTTCTAGTGAATTGCTAGACATATATCAAAACTACGAAGGGAGGGAGTCATGGAATCAACCTGCAAGGTATGTCATCGGAAGCTATCGAACCCCGAGAGTATCAAAAGTGGAATGGGCCCTGTATGCGCGGGTAAGGCGGCCAGTAAGGCTGCAACGCATAGCGACGACAGCATGATAGCCGATCGCGTTCAGGGGCGGCTTGACAACGAAGTCATTCTCTGCCGGGATCAAGACGGCATCGTAACCAATGTTCCGCACCGTAAGGTGTATCACAGCCCTTGCGGCTATGAATGGGGCTATGGCGGGTCCGGTCCCGCCGATTTGGCGCTTAACATCTTGTTGGCGCTTGTCCCGGAGGAGGATGCCTGGGCACTGTACCAAAAGTTTAAGCAGAAGTTTATCGCGCTTATGCCCCGCGAGGGGGGGACGATCCTGGTACGGGATATTCGGGCTTGGGTCGCTATGGAAAGGCTGAAGACCCTATTGCA
>Ga0265293_10009500_pt1 | contig 13954 bp, 6 predicted proteins | sample Munlanlewell138R_FD_192505 | JGI IMG/M metagenome (GOLD analysis project Ga0265293, IMG submission 192505) | Leachate microbial communities from a municipal landfill in Southern Ontario, Canada - Leachate well 138R | ecosystem: Engineered > Solid waste > Landfill > Unclassified | place: Canada...
TTTATGGAATACTAATAAACAGCAGCTTATAGAATCAGGAGTAAATGAAAAAGATATTTTTCTTTCAAATATTTGCACAAAAACCACAAATGAACTTTTTTCATATAGAGAAGATAAAACTGATAAAAGAATTTACAATTTAATTTTTCAAAATCCAATACAGCTGTAACAGATAAAAGAACCAACTCTTCCTAAAATCGAAGGTTCAGACATTAAAATTCCTGTTAAAAGAAAAATAAACGCAATGATTAAAAAAATAAATTTTTTATATCGATTCATAATCATGTCCTTTCAGTTGTCTTTAATTGCGGGGTTCTGAACTTACAATAATTAATTGAAATCGCATTAACCGGACAAATTTTTACACATTCACCACATTGAATACAATCATTTTTTTTCTGATAAACTTTAATATCCATAGGACAGGCAGAATAACATTTGTTACAGCTTATACATTTATTCATGTCAACATCAATACCCGAAAAGTAAAAAGGACGGCATAATTCAAAAATTGCACCAAGTGGACACATTGTCTGACAGAAAGGTCTTGAAATTCTGGTTGCCATGCCGGCAATAATTATTGCAATGCCAGCCTTAATATAAAAAAAGTAACTAATACCCTGAATAAAAGTTTTGTCAGCAAGTAGTAGAGGAAATGCTGCAAAAAAGAAACCAGCCGGACAAACTTTTGAAAACCAGGGGTCGTTGTTAGCTGTTAAAAGAGGTAAAAGAATTACAAAAATCACTAAAACAGCATATTTTAAATATCGAAAACCTGGTTTAACACGAATTCTTTTACCGGTCGGAATTTTATGCAGTAAATCCTGAAAGAATCCGAATGGACAGACATAACCGCAAACAAATCTGCCAGTAAGTGAAACAGTTAAAAACAAAATCCCGAGAGTATAGAAAGCTATATATCGGGCTGTATGACCAATATAAAACTGTATTGCGCCAATCGGACATGAGTGAGAAGCCCCCGGACAGGACCAGCAGTTCAGAACAGGTACGCAGAAGTTTTTTGTTTTACCCTGATAGATTGTTCCGTTGATAAAATTTACTACATGAGGGTTTATTCCAAAAAAAGATAATATTTGAATAATAATTCTTTTCATGTTTAAATTATATCAAAATAAATAAAAAATAAAAGGGGATTAAAATGGATTTTATTTCAAAGATTTTGGCATGGTTTAATGTAGATAATTATTCACAGGCAGAAATTCTCAAAACAGAACTTTTTTCAAATACAATCAGTCAGTATTTAACTGCTTTGATTATTTTTGTGGCAGGGTTATTTTTTGTAAAAATTTTCAACATAGTTCTTTTTAAAAATATAAAAAAATTGATTCAGAAAACACCTATGAAAATTGATAACCTTATAATCGAGCTTACAGAAAATCTTATTTTACCAATATTATATATTATCCCATTATATGTATCAGTAATTCAGCTTAATATTGCAGAAAAAATTCTTAATGTTTTTAATTCAATTTTAATAGTATATATTGCGATTCAATTTGCCCGAGTATTATATGCAATTTTTGAATTTATTATTACAGAAAAATGGTTTAATCGTGAAGGAACTCAGGTAACTAAAACTACTTTTTTTGGAATAATGCTTTTTGTAAAATTTTTGATAGGATTACTTTGTCTGATATTCATACTTGATAATCTTGGATTCAATATTTCTACAATAGTTGCTGGACTTGGAGTTGGTGGTATAGCGCTGGCACTTGCTTCTCAGAATATTTTAAACGATTTATTCAACTATTTTGTCATATTTTTTGACAGACCATTTGAAGTGGGTGATTTTATAATAGTTGGTGAATTTATGGGAGTTGTAAAATATATTGGAGTAAAAACCACAAGATTAACCAGTCTGAGTGGTGAAGAAATTGTCTTTTCAAATTCAGATTTAACAGGCAGTCGTGTAAGAAATTATAAAAAAATGGAAAAAAGAAGAGCAGCATTTAAACTTGGAGTGATTTATGGAACTACAGCTGAACAGTTAAGAAAAATTCCACCAATGATAAAAGAGATAATAGAATCTATGCCTAAAACAGAGTTTAACAGATGTCATTTCAAAGAATATGGAGATTTTAACCTTGTAATAGAAGCAATTTTTTATGTTGATGGAAATGATATGAATGAATATCTGAATATTCAACAGGAAATAAATTTAAAAATAAAAGAAGAATTTGAAAAAGAAGGAATAGAGTTTGCACTCCCAACTCAGTCAATAGTTTTTGAAAACGAGCTTGCAATAAGAAAATAAAATAAAAAAATAACAAAATAATCTGGAGAAATAATATGGAAAAAAAGGGAAAGGTTCTGGTTGTCAACTGTGGTAGTTCATCACTGAAATACGAAGTTTACAGTATGCCTGAAGAAAAATCCCTGGGTAAGGGTCTTGCTGAAAGAATTGGTGAATCAAAAGGAATGATTTCACAGAAATCCTGCGGAAAAGTTATTAAAAAAGAATGTGAAATGCCAGATCACATAACAGCTTTTAAACATGTTATTGAATTTTTAACAAGTCAGGACTGTCCAATAATAAAAAATGTTTCAGAAATAAGTTCAGTTGGTCACAGACTTGTTCATGGTGGCGAAAAATATGCAGACTCAGTAGTAATTAATAATGACGTTGAGAAAGTTATTGAAGAAAATATTGAACTGGCTCCACTTCATAATCCTGCAAATCTTATGGGAATAAGAGCAGCAAAAAATGCTTTTCCTGATATACCTCATGTTGGAGTATTTGATACAGCTTATCATCAGACACTACCTGCTTCTGCCTATATGTATGGATTACCGAGAGAATATTACACCAAATACAGAATAAGAAAATATGGATTTCATGGAACAAGTCACAGATATGTAGCTGAACAGGCAGTTAAACTTTTGAAAAGATCGCCTGACAACACTAATATTATCTCGTGCCATCTGGGTAATGGAGCATCTATTACAGCAATTGAAAACGGAAAATCCATAGATACATCAATGGGATTTACACCTCTTGCCGGACTTGTAATGGGAACAAGAAGTGGTGATATAGACCCGCAGATAATATTTTATCTTGCTGAAAGAGGATTGTCGCTTAAAGAAATAAGTCATACACTAAATAAAAAAAGTGGACTGCTTGGTTTATCAGGAGTTTCAAACGATTTAAGAGATCTTGAGCTTGAAGCAGAAAAAGGAAATCAGAAAGTGATAGATGCTCTTGAGGTATATGCATATTCAATTAGAAAATATATAGGTTCTTATGCAGCAAATCTCTATAAAGTTGACATACTTGTTTTTACAGGTGGAATTGGAGAAAATGGCTGGAGAATGAGAGAAAGAATATGTCACAGGCTTGAAAACCTTGGTATAGTTATGGATTATAATAAAAATCGTGAAATGGGTTCTAAAATGGGAATAATATCAGAACCTTATTCACATACAGCAATAGCAATAATACCAACAAATGAAGAATTACAGATAGCAAAAGATGCATTTGCACTTTCTTATTGAGAAATGAAAAAAAATATAGTAATATAGTATTTAACAAAGATTTTATGCGGAGGACAAATGAACACAGTTACCCTTATTGGAAACCTGACAAGGGATCCGGAAACAAGAACAACTGATAATGGAACAAGTGTAACATCGTTTACAATTGCAGTTAATACCGGTTGGGGAGACAATAAAAAAACAGCATTTATCCCAATAAAAGCATGGTCAAAAACAGCAGAAAGCTGCTCAAAATATTTGACAAAAGGTGCTAAAGTAGCAATAACAGGAAGAATCGACACAGGCTCTTATGAAAGAGATGGAAAAAAGATTTTTACCTGGGAAGTAACTGCAAATAATGTTGAATTTTTAGATACAAAAAAAAGTGACAGCACATATGACAGTAGCTCATCATATAATCAGGGTGGTGGAGATGATTTTGACAGAATGCCATCAACTGATGATGATATGCCATTTGATGAAGATATACCATTCTAAATCTTAAATAAAATGGGGGCGTTTTCTGGATTCGACGGGTGTAGTTGGGTTTCAGGAGCAAGTCGTAGCGTTCGACTACGTTAAAACGGACAACCTAAATTTAATAGCAGATAATAATTACGCTTTAGCTGCCTAAGTGCAGCTACGGTAAGCAGTGTGACGCCGATAGTGCTGTGAACCGTCGACTTTTCGGCTTACTTCTGATTGTTTCAGTCACTTTCAGAAGAACACTTTAGATTGATAGTTATAATCGAGCCTGTCAGTTTGCAAGATTGTAGCGAATAAACCAATAACTGACTAAACTTGTAGCCGCCTGCTGCTAGGGTATGCCCGGACGCGGGTTCGAATCCCGCCGCCTCCACCATTTTCAGCAATTCTCAATGAAGTTTTTTTCGTAATGTTTTTTGCTGTCGCCCCGGTGATGACTTCGATGCCTCGAAGTGTAATGTTGCTATTGCAACATGTGATGGCTTTCAGCCATGTAAAGACACCTGTCGGTGTCAGTAAAGTTGACTATCGTCAACAGTTAAAGATTTTTCGGATTACGGATTACAGTTCACGGCTCTTAAGATTCATTCCCGTTTCATACGCGGTTCTTTCGCGTTTCATTCGGAGTTTATAAGCCCGGCTTCTGTATTAAGTTTTGCTCTTCGCTGTCATTCCTTTGCAGAAAGGAATCCATAGTGGACTTCGCAGTTGCAAAGTGTAATATTGCTATTGCAATATGTGATGGCTTTTCAGCCATGTAAAGACACCTGAAGGTGTCAGTAAAGTTGACTGTCGTCAACAGTTAAAGATTTCTCGGATCACAGATTACTGATTACAGTTTACGCTCTTATTTTATTAATTGCTCTTATCTTTTGTAGGGTGCAGAACATGTTCTGCCCGGCTTCTGTATTGGTTTTCGCCCTTAGTTGTCATTCCGCGTACGCAGGAATCCAGCGTCCCTGGTTTAAGTCTTGCTGTTTTTCATCAAATCCAGATACTCACCGGTTTTTTAAAAACATTAAACTGTTTCACTCTTCCAATGAAAATATAAACTCTATGTTCCGGGTCCTGGTGTCGGTGCAAAAGCGAGTGGTCAGGCCGACCTCTGTAAGCTGAAATTTGGGTTCGGCACAGACCCCATTTTTGTTTAAAACCCCAATTTAACAATTTGGAAGCCCTCTGCCCACTAACCACCCGGCAATTAACTTTTTTTGCTTCGAATGTTTTGTTAACAGTTTAATGTTTTTGATTTTTCTTACTTACTTCTTACTGCTCTTAAGATTCATTACCGTTTTATCCGCGGTTCTCTTGCGACTTAGTACGCGTTTTATTAAATAAGTTAATGCGTAATGCACCGGTGCGACCCCTTTTTTTCTCCTTTTTTTTCTATAAATAAAAAATAAAAATATCTTTAAAAAAAAATTTTTGATAATTTGCACTCAAACCATCGGAAGTTAAATTAATAAAGTCTTTCGGTTTTTTTCGGTCGCCAAAAAGTGGAATACGCCCAGCTGAAATCGCCATATAAATATTATAACCAAAAAAAATCCCTATCGCAAGGAAAAAGATTTAAAAATTCAACCATAGATATTATATATAATTTATGATATAATAATTAAAAAATAAATCAGAGAGTATTTTAAATATGCAAAAATATACCAAATATCATGCAAAATACTATGCTTATGATTTAACTCGTAAAAAAACTCATGAAGGTATTGGTCAGATAGGACAGTCAATTTTTAATTCATCAATTGAAATTAAACCACATCAGATTGATGCTTCTTTGTTTGCTTACCGTTCACCTCTATCCAAAGGAGTTATTTTGGCTGACGAGGTAGGATTAGGAAAAACTATTGAAGCTGGATTAGTTTTAGCTCAACACTGGGCAGAGCGAAAAAGAAATATATTAGTTATAGTACCAGCTTCTTTAAGAAAGCAATGGCAAAATGAACTTCATGATAAGTTTTTTATGCCAAGTATCATTTTAGAAACTAAAAATTATAATAAATTAGTTAAAGATGGATATAATCCATTTGAACAGAAAAAGATTATAATAGTTTCTCCTCATTTTGCATCTAAACATAAAGATGAAATAAGGTTAAAAAAATGGGATATTGTAATTATTGACGAAGCCCATAAATTAAGAAATATTAAAGGTAAAATAGCTTCTTCGTTATTATGGGCATTAGAAGAATCAAAGAAATTAATGTTAACTGCTACACCTCTTCAGAATAATTTAATTGAGCTTTTTAATCTTTCAAAATTTATTGATGATAAAATATTTGGTGAGAAAGCATTTTTTAATAGGGAATACAAAAATAATAATAATCTTGAAGATTTAAGAGATATTTTACAAAATTTCTGCACAAGAACATTGAGGAAAGATGTTCAGCAGTATATTAATTATAAAGAAAGAATTCCATTAACAATTAAGTTTAATCCAACAGACGCTGAACAGGAATTATATAGAAAGGTTTCAGACCTTTTAATGAAAGAAGATAGTTACGCCTTGCCTTCAGGTCAAAAAGAGCTTATAACCATGGTTTTAAGAAAGATTTTAGGTTCATCTACAGTTGCATTAATAGAAACTTTAAAAATTATCAGAGATAGACTTGAAAAATTAAAAAAAGATAATTTAATTATTAAAAAAAATGACGATAATTTTTGGAATTATTTTGCAGAAGATGAATTATTAGACGAAGATGAAATCGAATATTTTGAAGATGAGGATATTGAAGAAGATGATGCAATAAATGAAGATGAAATAGATATTGATAAATTATCAAAAGAAATTGAGGATATAGATTATTGTTTAAATCTTGCTCGTACTATTAATTATGATTCCAAATCAAAAGCTTTATTAAAAGCATTAGAGAATGGATTTGAAAAATTAAATGAACTTGGGGCAAATAAAAAAGCATTAATTTTTACTGAATCTGTTAGAACACAAAAATATTTATTTGATTACCTTGAAACAAGGGGATATAGAGGTAAGATTGTTTTATTTAATGGTAGTAACAGTTCACAGGAAACCAAAGATATTTATAAAAAATGGCTGACAGAAAACACAAAAAATGGCAGGAGTTCAGGTTCAAAAACTGCGGATACTAAGATGGCAGTAATAGATTATTTTGAGAAAGAAGCAGAAATTATGATTGCTACTGAATCTGCCTCTGAGGGTGTGAATCTTCAGTTTTGTTCTATGGTAATTAATTATGATTTACCTTGGAATCCTCAGCGTATTGAGCAAAGAATTGGAAGGTGTCATAGGTATGGACAAAAATATGATGTAGTTGTGATTAATTTTCTGAATAGGAAGAATGAAGCAGAGAAAAGAGTTTTACAGCTTTTAGAAACAAAATTTCATTTGTTTAAAGGTGTTTTTGGTTCCTCAAATGAAGTGTTAGGTTCTATTGAATCTGAAATTGATTTTGAAAAAGCTATACTTAAAATTTTTCAACAATGTAGAACAACTGATGAAATAAATAAGGCTTTTGATGAATTGCAGAAAAGATTTGAAATAGATATAAAACATAATATGAAAAAAACCTATGAAAAGCTTTTTAAATACTTTGATGAAGATGTTCATAAAAGATTAAAAATAACACAAGAAGAATCTAAAAGAATAATAGATGATTTTTTAAAAAAATTCTGGAATTTAACTAACTATATTTTAGCAGATAAAGCCATATTTTATGATGATTTTAATTTTGAATTAATAGATGAAATATCCGAAAACATTGAACCGGGGAAATACTTTATTAATCATAGTAAAAAAAATATTAATAGTAAATTTATATACAGAACAACACATCCCCTTGGTGAATATGTAATTAATAAAGGAAAAAATGTAGTTACTGAAGTTAATTCGATTACCTTTAATTACTCTAAATATCCACATAAAATATCTGTATTAGAAGAATTAAAAGGACAAACAGGTTATCTATCTTTAGACTTCCTGGCTATAGATTCATTTGATAGAGAGGAATATTTATTATTTACTGGGTTTAAAGATAGTGGAGAAATGATTGAAAAGGACATATTAGAGAAATTATTTCTATGCGAAGGAGAAGAAAGTAATTTTTCGGTTTCAGAAGATAAAATTCAAAAATTAATTGAAGAATCAGAAATTTTAAAAAATGCTACAATTAATAAATCTACTGAAATTAATAATGATTTTTTTAAAGAGGAATCTATAAGAATAGATAGATGGGCTGATAGCAAAGTCCAACAATTAACAGACGATATAAAAAAAGCTAAAAATGAACTCAGGAATATAAATAATGAAATTACTAAAGCAGAAAATTCTCAAGAAATTGCATTATTAGAAGAAAAAAAGACGAAAATTCGAAGGAAAATTAGCAGATTAAGAAATGAAAGAGATGATAAAGAAGATGAAATTGAAGAAAAAAGAATGGAATATACCCAAAAAATTAAGAAAAGAATGATTAGTAAGGCAGAGTGTAATAACCTTTTTAAAATAAAATGGTCAATTATTTAATCATTATAGGAGTGACTTAATATGAATCAATCCAATAAAAAGAAAGAAAAACTAATAGAAAAGTTATCCGAATTATTTCAATTGGATAAACCAGATTTAGACTTTGGATTTTATAGAATTATGAACGCAAAATCTAAACAAGTTAAAGAATTTATAGAAAAAGATTTATTAAATATAATCAAAAATTCTTTTGGTGAGGTTGATGAATTAAAAGATGGTGCAACAGCAGAAACAGATGTATATGATCATTTGTATCGTTTTTTTGAAAGATATTATGATGAAGGGGACTTTATATCCAGAAGGTATTATTCAAAAGAAAATTCCAGCAAAGCGGCACCTTATGCAATTCCTTATAATGGTGAAGAAGTAAAACTTCATTGGGCAAACTCAGATCAATATTATATTAAGACAACAGAATATTTTAAAAATTATTCATTTGATATTACACAAGCTACTGAAATTAGAAATATGGATGAAATGGAAAGAAAAACAAATAAAATACCTGATGAGCCATTAAAAATTCATTTTAATTTAGTAGATGCAAACGAAGGTGAACATGGAAATATAAAAGAATCTGATGATAAAAAACGGTTTTTCGTATTAAATGAAGAATGTCCAGTAGAATTAAATTTGGAGAAAGAATTGGTTATAAACTTTGAATTTAAAACTCTTCCAGGTGGAAATAATTCAGTAGATAAAGAAACAGAAAAAATGTTGGAAGATAAATATGGAAAAAGCTTAAACAAAGGTGATATGCCGAATCTTTTTATTTTTGAAACAGTATATAAAGCTATTTCTGAAATTGATGAAGCTAAAAATTATTCTAAGCTAATAAATATGCCTTCCCCGACAAATAAAATACCAAATAGACCATTACTAGTTAAATATATTAATCAATATACTTCTCGAAATACTTGTGATTATTTTATACATAAAGACCTTGGAAGTTTTTTAAAACGCGAACTTGATTTTTATATTAAAAATGAAATTATGCATCTTGATGATATTGAGAATGCAGATGCACCAGCAGTAGAAACTTATCTTTCAAAATTAAAAGTTATTCGAAAAATTGCAAATAAATTAATTGAATTTCTTGCTCAATTAGAAAACTTTCAAAAAAAGCTTTGGTTAAAAAAGAAATTTGTTACAGAAACTAATTATTGCATAACAATCGATCTTATACCTGAAAAGTTTTATGAAGAAATAGCAAAAAATGATAAACAAAGGGAAGAATGGGTAAAACTTTTTTCAATAGATGAAATTAAATCGCCAGATTATTCAATTCCTCTAACAGTTGAGTTTTTAAAAGCTAATGATAAATTAGTTATAGATACAGCTTTTTTTAGTGATGAATTTAAAGAAAATTTAATTTCTTCAATCGAAGATTTTGATGAAAATTGTGATGGTTTACTTATTCATTCAGAAAACTTTCAAGCATTGAATTTATTACAGGAACGGTATCGTGAACAGGTGAAATGTGTATATATTGACCCACCATATAATACTAATGATGATGGTTTTATTTATAAAGATAATTATCAACACTCAAGTTGGGCTAGTCTCATGTTTGATCGTTTATCAAAAGTTCAATCTTATCTTCTAAATAATGGTTGGTTATTTATAAGTATTGATGAAAGAGAACATCATAGACTTTTATCAATTATTGAGGAAATATTTGGTCAAAATATTGTTTCAACAATTAGTATAAAAATGTCTCATTTAAGTGGTATGAAAATGTCGAATGTTGAAAGAAAACCCCCTAAAATCAAAGAATACCTTGTTATGATTGCTGCAAATACAACATTATCAAAAATTTATCCTGAGTATGAAAAAACAAAATGGGAAGATGCTTTTGAAAGATATCAAGGTTTTTTAGAGATTGATGAAAATGAACCTGAAAACCATAATAAATGGAAAAGAATTAATATTAACAAAAAAGCTGAAGAATTAGAAATCGACATTGAAAATGAAGAAAAATATGAGAAATGGAAAATAAAAAATGCTAATCGAATATTTAGGACAGCCGTTAATAACTCGAAAGATATACGGGATACGCCGAAGGATGGAAAATTCAGAAAAATAATAACACCAACAGGTTTAAATAAATATATTTATAATGGAGAAGAGGTTCTTTTTGCTTCTTCATATTTTAAAGAAATAGATGGTGAAAATGTTCCAGCAAAAATACTAAGTGATATATGGACAGATATAGGGATAAACAACTTACATAATGAAGGTGGTATTAAATTTAAAAATGGTAAAAAACCAATAAAACTTCTAGAAAGAGTTATAAAAATGTCTACTAACAATAATGAATTGGTTTTAGATTTTTTTGCAGGCTCTGGAACAACAGCTCACGCAGTTTTGGCATTAAATGAAAAACTTATTAAAAAAAAGAAATTTGTTTGTATTGAGTTAGGAGAGTATTTCGATAATGTATTGTTGAATAGGTTAAAAAAAACAGCTTATTCAAAAGATTGGTTGTTGGATAAACCCACTTCCAAAATTGGTCAGTCAGTATTAGTAAAATATATTAGATTAGAATCTTATGAAGATACTTTGAATAATCTTATTTTTAAAGAGGATTCAGAGAGAGAAAGAGTGTTAAAAAGTAATCCTGATTTATTTGGTGATTATATGCTGCATTATTGGCTTGATATAGAAACAAGAGAAAGTCCATCACTTTTAAATATTGATAAATTCAAAGAACCTTTATCATATTTCCTTAATATAAAGAAACCTGGAAGCGATGAACAAGAAACTAAAAAAATAGATTTAATAGAAACCTTTAATTATTTAATAGGTTTAAGATTGGAAAAAATGGATTCAAAAAAAACATATAAAGCAGAATTCATTCGTAAAAAAGATCCTGAATTACCTGAAGATCAAAACACAAAATTAATTCTAGATGGTAATATGCGATTATCTGAATCTGGTAAATGGTGGTTTAGAAAAATTACTGGCTGGATTCCCGCAGACCCGATTAATCCAAATAACGGTCAAAAAGAAAGAATACTTATTGTTTGGAGAAACCTAACAGAAAATCAGGAAGAAGATAATCTCATGTTAGATGAATGGTTTAAACAAAATTGTATATCAACAAAAGATTTTGAATTTGATACGATTTATGTAAATGGTTGTAATAATTTACCAAATCTTAAAAAAGATAATGAAAACTGGAAAGTAAGAATTATTGAAGAAGAATTTTTAAAAAAAATGTGGGAAATTGAGGACTAAAAATGGCTAAAAGAAAAAACAAAGGTCCGAAACAACATAAATTCAGAAACAAACTTATTTTAAATCAGTGGTTGATAAGTCTTTTTGGTATTGATCCCTTAAAAGAATACAGAGTAAATGAACAAAATGTTCGACCATTTCATAAACTTACTGAATTAATCAAAAATATTGATAATGAAGGTCTAGATAACGATAATTTGCATTATTTTTATCATTCATTAGTTGATAGTGAATTATTTTGGAATAATATTAGTAAAATCAGTAAAGAACAAATTCTTATGTATGAAGAAAACATTGTAAAACATACTCAAGTTATTAATTCCAAAAGACATAGACCTGTCAAATGGAAATATTTTCAATGGTTATCTTTATTATTTGTAGAAATATATCTTGATAGGTATTTTAGCAACAAAGAATTATTACTGGAAAATTTAAATGAATATGTAAATAAGTTTAACTCAAAATGGACTGATTATAAAGGTATAGAATACTATAGTGAAGAGGATTTAAATAAAATTTCATTACAAAATGCAACTGGTTCGGGTAAAACTCTGTTGATGCATGTTAATTATTTGCAGTATGAATATTATTCAAAAAAATATGGTAAAGAAAAGGATTTATCGCGTGTCATTCTAATTTCACCAAATGAAAGGTTAAGTCAACAACATATAGCTGAATTTAAAGAAAGCAGTATTTCTGCTTCACATTTTTCAAAAGAAGGATATAATCTCTTCACACTAGCACAAGGAATCTCAAGAATCGATGTAATTGAAATAACAAAACTTTCAGAAAAAGATGGTCCGAATATCATAGCAACAAGAAGTTTAGGCGATGAAAATTTGTTATTGGTGGATGAAGGTCATAGAGGGCTTTCTGATCAAAATGCAAAAGCTGATGAAAAAGCATGGTATAAGAATCGTTCTATGCTTAGTGAAAAAGGGTTTACCTTTGAATATTCAGCTACTTTTGATCAAGCAGTTTCTGGAACAGGACACGAAGATGATTATGCTAAAACAATAATATTTGATTATTCTTATAGATGGTTCTATGAAGATGGTTATGGTAAAGATTATCAAATCTTAAATTTACCTAAATCTTTCGAAGAGACAAAATCAGTATATTTAACTGCTTGTCTATTAAAATATTATCAACAATTGGATTTATATAATAATAAATACAATGAATTACAAGTTTTCAATATTGAAAAACCTCTATGGGTATTTGTTGGGACAACGGTCAAAGGGTCATCAAAAGCTGAAAAAGCAACAGTATCAGATGTTGCCCAGATTTTAACATTTATTTCTGATTTTGTATCTAACATGGAAAAATCCATAAAAAGAATAAAAGAGATAATATCTGGTAATGGACAAGATACTGGATTATTAGATAGTGATGATTATGATATTTTTGAAAATTCTTTTAACTGGTTAGCAAAAAAGGTCAATAATGGATTGACTTATGAAAAATTATATAAAAACATTTTGAGAGATTTATTTAATTCAATCACTGGTGGACATCTCAAAATGGAGCGAATTAAGGGTGACTCTGGTGAAGTAGCTTTAAGAGTAGGCGATACAGAGACACCTTTTGGCCTAATTAATGTTGGAGATTCAAAGTCTTTAACTGACCATATAGAAGAAGTAAAAAGAAAAGTTCAATTAGAAATATCTGTTGAAGATAGTGAGTTTGGCGAAGCAACTTTCAATACAGTGAAAGACTCTTCTTCTAATATTAATCTTTTAATTGGTTCTAAAAAATTTGTTGAAGGCTGGGATTGTTGGCGTGTTAGTACATTAGGGTTAATGCATGTTGGTAAAACGGAAGGTGCTCAAATAATTCAATTATTTGGTCGTGGAGTTAGATTAAAAGGGTATAATTGGAGTCTAAAACGAAGTGGACATAGTAAAGCATTAAATATTCCAGATAATATTGAAGAAATAGAAACTTTAAATGTATTTGGTATTGAAGCTGATTTTATGAAAAAGTTCCGTCAATATCTAGCTGATGAAGGTTTGCCTGGAAATGAAAGACGAAGAATATTTAGAATACCTTTAAATGTAACTTATGATGTTGGTAAAAAACTTCAAATTATTCGTCCAAAAAAGAAAAAGGAAGATGGAAAAGAATATAATTTTAAAGTAGATGGACCTATTCCTACAGTTGGTTTAGATAGCAATTACCTTAAAGAACATCCAGTGATATCAGATTGGTATCCGAGAATACAATCAATTAAAT
>Ga0265293_10009501_pt1 | contig 13953 bp, 10 predicted proteins | sample Munlanlewell138R_FD_192505 | JGI IMG/M metagenome (GOLD analysis project Ga0265293, IMG submission 192505) | Leachate microbial communities from a municipal landfill in Southern Ontario, Canada - Leachate well 138R | ecosystem: Engineered > Solid waste > Landfill > Unclassified | place: Canada...
TCTACGGTGACAAGCCTGAAATCGAAAAGATCGTCGTCATTAAGGCAGAGGACGCCACATGGGCTGACGCCATGAAGACCCACGTCTTTAACGTCTATGATAAAGTCACGGGCGGCGATGATGTGAACACCGCCATGGACCTCATCGAAGAGCTCGGCTACGATTTCGCTCAGTACGACCGCGCCGGTTACGGCAAGATCGTCTTCCAAAGTGACTTCTCGCCTATCCAGTTCATCGAAGTCCGCAAAGCGGTTGCGTACCTCCTGGATCGTCCTGAGTTTGCCGAAACATTCTGCGGCGGCTGGGGCGGCCTCGTGCACGGACCTTACGGTGTGGCACAGTGGATGTATCAAGAAGCCGAAGAATGGCTCGAAGATAACCTTGACAAATACCCCGCAAGCCTCGACAGCGCGATCAAGTCGCTTGAAGCTGGCGGCTGGGTATTGGATGAGAACGGTGGCGATTACTCCGGCACAGGCCTGCGCTACAAGGAAGTCACCGCTGAAGAAGCCGGCGAATTCCCGCATGTTGTCACACTTGACGATGGCACCATCTTGATGGCGCTTGAGATCGAGTGGCTCTCCACCGAGAAGAACGAAGTGTCTGAGCTTTTGAAGGTTATGCTCGCTGAGAACGATAATACGGCCAAAGCCGGAATGAAGATCAACCGCACAGAAGTTGACTTCACCGAGCTTTTGAACTGGATGTATCGCGAAGGCTCCGTTGACGAACGTTATAAGGTGCCTACATACTCCATGTACAACCTGGCAACGAACTTCACACCTGTCTACGATCCTTCGTATGACTGGACAATGGATCCTGATCTTGTCGCCCTCGGTTTCAACGAGCGCTACTTGTTTGACAAAGAGATCGATGATCTTTCGATGGATTTGGTCTACGGCGTTGAGGCTGGCGATAACGACGCTTACCTCGACATCTGGAAGAAGTTCATCAAGCGCTGGAACGAACTCCTGCCTGAACTTCCGCTCTACTCGAATACCTACATCACAGTTCTTCCCGACTGGGTTGAGAACTTTGAAATGACACCGTTCTGGGGCTTCCAGGAAGCCGTTGTCGGTGCCACGATCAAACCGCAAGGCTAGACGAACGAGCAAGCTTGTAGGCTTACGTACTGATTATGGATGGAGGCGGTATGAAAATGCCGCCTCCATTTCATACCTCAGTGTTGGAACTTAAGAAAGGATCTCATCCATGGGCAAATATGTCCTGAAACGTCTTGTATACGTGGTGGTCGTTTTTTTTATCGTCTCTTTTTTAATGTATTCACTTTATAATTTGATTCCGGTCGATCCGGCACGAGCTCAACTCGAACCGATGAAACATTCGCTAAAACCGGATGAGTATGAGCAAATGTACCGTGATTTACGGCTCGAATTAGGGCTGGATGATGGCCTTGTCATTCGTTATTTAAGATGGATGGGGCTCTATCCTGATATGGGTGAACTTCTTGTCACACGCACAGATGAAGCAGGGAATCCCATACAAGGAGCGAAATACGCGGTCTTGATTACGGAGACAGGTGCCGGTGGTCAACCCACGGAACGTGTATTTCGTGTCATTGAGACAAATAAAGAGGGGGTGGCGCATCTCAAGACGCGCTATGGTACCTATAATGTGCGCGAGACCTCCGTGCCCGAGCCTCATACGCTGGACCCGGAAGTGAAGACGATTCGAACGAAGAGCATCTTTAGCGGTTTGCTACAAGGTGATTTTGGTTACTCGCAATATTTCAAAAAAGATGTTGTACAAGTCATCAAAGAACCGATGAAAAACACGATGTTCATCAATATCTTTGCGACCATCGCAGCCCTTGGAATCACGATTCCGCTTGGGATTTACTGTGCGGTGAATAAGGGAGGAAAATTCGATAGCGGCGTGCAGACGATGACCATTTTAGGCTACAGCATTCCGATTTACATTATTTCCTTGATTTTTATGTACTTCTTCGTCGTGAGGTGGCGTCTTTTCCCGCTGTTGGGTTCTAAAACACCCGGCATTACTTATGTCAATAAAACGCAAGAGCTGGTTGATAAACTAAAGCATATCGCTTTGCCGGTCATCGTCATGACATTCGCCTCCTTAGGGGGTATGACACGTTATGTGCGCTCCGCCATGATCGAGGCTTTAGGCACTGACTACATCAGAACCGCACGGGCTAAAGGACTGCGAGAAAAGGTCGTGATTTACTCACACGCCTGGCGCAACGCCTTGTTGCCGATTATCACGAGTATACTCGGATGGTTTCTTGGCATTTTCGGCGGATCTGTCATTATAGAAAATACATTTTCACTGAACGGAATGGGGAAACTCTACTGGCACGGATTGAACGGACTCGACTTTGAGCTCGTGCTTGCCATCCAGATGTTCTACACCGTCGTTTCGCTTCTCGGAGCGCTACTGATTGACCTCAGCTACGGTATGGTCGATCCGCGCGTACGTGTGGATAAGTAAGGGGGCAGCGTGATGAAAAATAATAAAAATGATGCAGGAGTCCCAAAGAAGAAAAGGAATTTCTTTGTTCGCTGGTTTAGAAGCGCTGTGCTCCGCAAGCATGACCTCGATTACGACAGTTCTGAGGTCATCGAGACACCGCTTCAAATCGTCGCTCAAAACTTCTTTTCAAAGAAATCAGCGCTATTTGGTTTGATCGTCTTTGTCTTGATTTTACTTCTTGTTTTGATTGGACCTCTTTTCTGGCAACTGAATCTTGGTGAACAAGATTCCACCTTGGTGCATATCCCGCCGGGTTACGCCATGATGAAATTGCCCAAAGAACTGAAAGGCAATGTCCGCGACATTGCGCCTGGACGCACCTATGGTGTCGGCATCAATAAAGACGGGCATATTTTCACATGGGGTCATACCAAGATTACAGAAAGAATTGATATCAAAAACATCCCCGATGCCGTTTTGGAAGCGGATCTCAAATACATCTCTTCAGGTGACGACCATGTGGTCGCCATTGATACAGCCAATAAATTGTATGTATGGGGCAATGATCGCCGAGGTCAGGGAAATTTCACCTCTGACATGGTCGGCGCGCAAAAGTCCGGTAGAAATTGGGATATTATCCAGCTAGAAGCGGCAAACCAGTGCTCCGGTGCGCTGGATCGTGATGGTTACCTCTATTTGTGGGGTAACACAAGCAATATGGACTTGAAAATCCGTAAACAGTATCAGGGTCATATCGCGAAATTCTCTTTCACGGCCAATGAATACATCGCACTTCTGGATGATGGGAATGTGGCATACACGGGATTTAAAGGGAAGGGTTCACCCTTTTCAGAAATTCCTGAACCACTCCTTCAGGGGAAAACGGTCGACATCGCGACAACATCAAAAACAATGGCCGGACTGACGGAAGACGGTAAGGTTTACATCTGGGGCAAGGTAGATCGCCACGAAGGCGAAGTTCCTGAATTTGAAAGCAAGGTTGTCGAACTCTACGGCGGCCGTTTCCATTACAGCGCTTTGCTGGAAAACGGCTCGGTTGTCAGCTGGGGTGAAAATAACTTCGGCCAGACAAAGGTTCCTTCTTCTGCGGCCTCGAACGTCGAACAGCTCTACGTCGGTTACTTCCAAAATTATGCAATTAAAGAAGACGGAAGTGAAGTCACATGGGGCCTGAAAGGCTTCCCGCTCGGCACAGATGATCTGGGCCGCGATATGCTGACGCGTATCATCAATGGTGGACGTGTGACGATGCTTGTCGGCGCAATCGCCGTCATCATCGCAACCATCATCGGCATCATCTTGGGTGGCATTGCCGGCTATTTTGGCGGCAAGATCGATATGTTCATCATGCGTATCGCGGAAATCGTCGGAGGCTTGCCCTTTATTCCATTTGCCATGATCTTGTCAGCTGTTATCGGATCAAAGCTCAACCCACAGCAACGAATGTACCTCATCATGGTCGTGCTCGGTATTTTGAGCTGGGTGGGGACCTGCCGTCTTGTACGTGCACAGTTCTTTGCGCAACGTGAGATGGAATATGTGACGGCAGCCAAAGCGATGGGAATTCGCGAATTTGGCATCATTTTCCGCCACATCATGCCCAACGTATTTTCACTGCTTCTCGTCAGCATGACGCTCGACTTTGCGACGAGCATGCTGACAGAATCAACTTTATCGTATCTGGGCTTTGGTATTCCGTTGCCGACACCGACTTGGGGGAACCTTTTGAATGGTGCGAACAACTCGATTGTCATTCAGCAGTTCTGGTGGCGCTGGGTGTTCCCCGCTGCAATATTCGGCCTTTGTACCATCTGCATTAACCTAATCGGTGACGCCATGCGAGATGCGATGGATCCGAAATCGGTTGAGCGCTAGGAGGGGAGAAGGATGGCTTTATTAGAAGTAAAAGATCTGCGAACGTTCTTTCGGACGAAACATGGAATAGTCAAGGCGGTCAACGGTGTTTCCTATTCAGTTGAAACGGGTAAAACATTGGGGATCGTCGGCGAATCCGGTTCCGGCAAGACCGTTTCTGCGATGAGTATTTTGCAACTGTTGGACGCCAACGGTTACGTTGATGGCGGTAGCATCGTCTTCAACGGAAAGGAGCTGACAACGCTCCCCTTAAAAGAAATGTACGAAATCAGGGGCAATGACATCTCGGTCATCTTTCAAGAACCGATGACGAGTTTAAACCCTGTTTTCACGGTGGAACGGCAGATCGCCGAACCGTTCATGATCCATCAGGGCATGTCGAAAAAACAGGCCAATGCCCGTGTCATCGATATGTTGAGAGATGTACGCATCCCCAACCCTGAAGTAGTGGCCAAGCAATATCCGCACCAGTTGTCAGGCGGTATGCGCCAGCGCGTCATGATCGCGATGGCTTTGGCCTGCAAACCGCGCATATTAATTGCGGATGAGCCTTCGACCGCTCTCGACGTGACCATTCAAGCTCAGATACTGAAACTAATGAATGATCTGCAAGAAGAAAAGGGGACATCCATTCTATTCATCACGCATGATCTGGGTGTCATCTGCCAGATGGCGGATGATGTCGCAGTCATGTATTGCGGACAAGTGGTCGAAATGGCGCCCTCGCGGACCATTTTCGGCAATAGCAAATACTCACACCCTTATACGGAAGGTTTGCTCGTATCGATTCCCCGCCTTGATACGCCGGTGCATCAAAGACTTGAAGCGATCCCGGGAGCAGTCCCTCACCCGCTTCGCTTGCCGCCCGGCTGCAAGTTTGCTCCGCGCTGCAAGTACGCACAACCACGCTGTCACGAGGAGGAACCTGAGTTAGTGAATGTGGAAGAAAACCAAGTGGTTCGCTGTTTCTATCCCGATAAGGAGGCCCGCCAAGATGGAAGATTTGAATAATAAAAAAGTATTGTTCAGGATTCATAATCTGAAGCAGTATTTCCCTGTCGGCAGAGGTCGTTTTGTTAAAGCAAATGACGGCATCACATTGGATATTTATGAAGGTGAGACGCTAGGTCTTGTAGGAGAGTCAGGTTGCGGCAAATCAACCATGGGCCGCACCATGCTCCAACTCTACAAACAAACGGACGGCCGCACTTTATTCTATGGCCGTACGGAACACGAGCTGGCGCCTGCTTATGTCAAAAAAACGATACGCAGACTCTCCAGACTTCGTACACGCCATGAAAAAACGAAAGTGAAACGGGATGAGGCACAACGCGCTTTTGAAAGCGCCGAGGAAGGTAAAGATAAGTTTCAAAAGCAAGAGGCGTTAACTCGTGCTATTCGAGAAGAAGAAATGGCCCTTTACGACATGACCAAAGTAGTTGGAGGACTTATTGTCTACGATGATTTAAGTAAAGTCACCGAACGCTACGGAGAGGTCTTTAACATCAGCCGTTCAATCCGAAACCTTGATCTAAAAAAGCGCAGACACCGCATGGCGATCGACGATGCCGTTTTCAAAACGGAACAGGCAAATGGTAAATCTAGCGTCGGCTACGAATCGAAGAAACGCCGTGCAGAAGAAGCGATCGCGGAACTCGATCGAAAAATTGCGGGCAAGCGTAAGGAGCTCGTCAAGGCGGAAGAAAAAGTGGAAGCGTTGCGCGAGCCTAAAAGAGGCGATCCGCTCTTTGAAGAGTACGAATCAATGCGCGATGACGGCATTGACCTTGCGCGTTTAAACTACAACGAAATCAGGTTGCTTCGAAGCGATCTGCAGATGATCTTCCAGGATCCTTATTCTTCGCTGAATCCGAGAATGACCGTCGCCAATATCATTGGTGAAGGGCTGATCGCGCACAAAATGTTTAAACATCGCGATGAACGTATGCGCCAGCATATCTTGAAGGCTATGGACGATGCGGGGCTTCAAAGTTACTTTATTTACCGCTATCCTCATCAGTTCTCGGGTGGGCAGCGCCAGCGCATTGGTATCGCCCGTTCACTCGCGGTCAATCCGAAGTTTGTTGTCTGTGATGAGGCGGTCTCGGCCCTTGATGTATCCATCCAATCGCAGATCATCAACCTCTTGAAAGATCTGAAAGATCAGCAAGGCTTGACCTACCTGTTTATCACGCACGACCTGTCCGTCATCAAGTATATTTCGGACCGTGTCGCGGTCATGTACCTTGGTAATATTGTGGAACTGGCTCCGACCGAGTTGCTGTTCAGAAGCCCGAGGCATCCTTATACAGCGGCCCTGATGAGCGCCATTCCAACGACAGATCTTGATGACAAACGTCAGATGATTCCGCTGGAAGGGGAGATCCCAAGCCCTGTGAATCCGCCCTCAGGCTGTAAATTCCATACACGCTGTAAATATTGTACGGAAATTTGCATGCACGTGGTACCGGAGTTCGAAGATCTGGGCAATGGCCACTTTGTTGCTTGTCATCACAAGCTTCCAGAGGCAAACATCGCCTTTTGACGGATTGCATTGCTCTAACACGGCATAAAAAGGCGGGTGCCACGTCAAAATGTGGTACCCGCCTTTTTGAATGCTTCATTACGTTATAATAAATGACATCATCACCAATGAAAGGGCAGTTTAATGATCTTCTGGAGCAAATACGAACGTGCACTCAACTTTGTCAGAGAGAAAATGAAGGACAAAGAAAAAGCCTTTGAACATGATGACATGAAAAATGTGATGGAAAAAGGCGACAAATTGGCCATGATTATTGCCGCCCTCATCACGATTCTTCCCATTGTCCTTTTGATTTTGATTGCCGTGACGCTGTTAGCCTATTTTTTCGTCGTACGTGGCGGATAAAGGAGAGACCGTTGAGTTATTTAGAATTAAAGACAGATCAATTTTTCACCCTCACAGGTCAGGAATACCTTTACCCTCTTTTTCGGGAAAGTCTTTATCCCTGGGAAATACTGCCCATGATTGCATCTTATATCAAAGCACTTGGCCCCAAGCTCCCAAGCGACCGCTTTGAACAAAAAGGCGATATGATTTGGATTGCCCGATCGGCTTCGATTGCAGAATATACCACCATTATCGGCCCGGCTATCATCGGGGAATCAGTTGAAGTGCGTCCGGGCGCCTATATCCGGGGAAACGTCTTTGTCGGTGAGGGCTCTGTCGTCGGAAACGCCACAGAACTGAAAAACGCGATATTGCTTGGGAAAGTTGAAGTTCCCCACTTCAATTACATCGGTGACAGCATCCTCTCCTACGGCGCGCATCTGGGTGCCGGAGTCATCACCTCAAATTTGCGAAGTGATCGCAATACGGTCCACATACGCTTTGGAAATAAACGAATCAGCACAGACCTTCGAAAGTTGGGAGCCCTGATCGCCGAAAATGTCGAAGTAGGCTGTAATGCGGTACTGAACCCGGGTGTTATGCTCGCAAGAGGCAGCACCGTTTACCCCTTGTCCAATGTCCGGCAATACGTGCCTGCCGATTTCATTTATAAAACAAACGGCGAAATGATCCGCCGTATTACGGTCGAATAGAGGAATCCCGGCGCTTCTCTCTTAATCGTATATGCTAGAATAGTGACATGATTTTGGCATTAATCATCCTGTTTTTGAGCGCATTATTTCTTGTATGGCAGGGCACCCTGCCGTTACAAACCGGCTTTGTTCTTATGGCAGTTTCGATCAGCGCCATCACTTGGAAGCATATTCGAAAACTGCAAACACGTCGTCGGATTCGGCTTGAAATAAAAGAACGCAAGGCAAAATGGGGAGGCATCCTCACCGTTGTGTCGGGGCTGTCCAGTTTTGTGGGTATGTCATGTCAACTGTTTATCACACGTCGGGATGAGCTAATTGTCGAAGATATCGCGGGTATCCGTGTCATACCGTTGTCGGAGATACAGCGTATGGCACTTTTTTACGGAAAGACACTGGATCGGGCCAGTGATCAGCAACTGATGCGATCTTTGGGTTTTCAGACACTTCCGCGCTTTTCGAATGTACGCGCATGGATTCAGCGCAACCCCAAGGCAAGATCGCGGCAGCTTCTTGCGGTACGATTTGAAAAGCCATTAAATGAACTCGAATATTCAGAAATGGTCGTTTTTTCAGACATTGAAAATTCAGGCAATCTGAGAGCATTTGCCATGCGCCCCGAAGTTGCTATTAAGACCTCTGTTTTGACTAAACGTGCAAAAACAAATAACAAAGGAAAAAAATAGTTTTATGGATATCGAAATGAATAAAGCCGTCGATCTTTTAGATCAGATCGAAGAGAATATAGCTCGGGTGATCGTCGGGAAACAAGACACCGTCCGCCTCATGTTGACAGCGCTCATTGCAGGGGGGCATCTTTTACTGGAGGATGTTCCGGGCATCGGTAAAACGACACTAGTACGAGCGCTAGCCCGTTCACTTGACCTTGATTTTGCACGTATTCAATTTACACCGGATGTGATGCCTTCCGACGTAACAGGATACCATGTATTTAATCCTGTCACAGGTGAATTCGACTTCAGACTCGGGGCGGTTATGACACAGATTCTTTTGGCCGATGAGATCAATCGCACATCACCCAAAACGCAGTCGGCTCTTTTGGAGGCGATGCAGGAAAACCAAGTCACGGTTGATCGCAAGACCTTCTCGCTTCCGAAACCTTTCATGGTGCTTGCCACTCAAAACCCCATTGAGCAACAAGGAACGTACATCCTGCCTGAGGCACAGTTGGATCGTTTCATGATGCAACTCAGTTTAGGTTATCCAAGCCACGAAGAAGAACTCAACATCCTAGATCGCTTTTCAAAAGAACAACCACTTGACACATTGGAGGCGGTCGCCACTCGAGAGGATGTTTTCCGGCTACAAGAAATGTCTCGCAAAGTCCATGTTTCAAATCCCATCAGGCATTATCTTGCGCATTTAGCGCAACGAACACGTAGCAGCCGAGACCTTGATCTTGGAATTTCTCCGAGAGCGACATTAATGCTGATGCAGGCCTCCAAGGCAAAGGCTTTGCTTGAGGGCCGAATGTTTGTCATTCCTGATGATATTCAACAACTCTTTTTTCCTGTCTTGCGCCATCGCATTTTGGTCAAAGCGGAAAGCAGGGTGCGCGGTTCCGATGTAGCGCAAATCCTGGATAGTATCTTGAATCAAGTGCCGGTCCCTGTTGAACAATGACCGTTTTGTTTGTTTTTTGCCTTTTCCTATTATTCTTTTTGGTGGTAGGCGCTAGTTATTGGCAATACGATGCGTTCACAGTGTTGATCATTACCTTGTTGATCGTGCTTGTTACCTCTTTAATTGAAATCTTTTACCTGAAAAAGAAAATCCACTTTGACCGCCTGACCGCCGATCGGGAAATTACAAGAGGGGAGAAAGGGGACTTTTCCATACGTGTCTCGCTTTTGAGCCGTTGGCTTCCCGCAAGCATCCGGTTTACAGCACGTTATGGTAAGTCGGATAAGAGCATCGATGAAGAAAGCCTTTATCTCGCTCATGATCTGCGGCCAACCGAAATCGCTGAGTTTATATTCTCTGTCACAGGCCGCCACAGCGGACACCTGATGCTCGATGATTTAACGGCCGAAGTCAAAGGCATGTTGGGCATTTTTAAATACAAGACAAAGCTCCTCGATCCTAAAGAGAACGTTGAGATACTTGTGCTCCCCAAGGTACAAGATACACAAGAAGAATCCGTTTTGGCTTTCCGGCATATCGTTGAAAATGAAAAGCAACGGCGTCGTGTGCATGAGCGAAGTGATGAAATTGACACCATGCGTAACTACCGTGTAGGCGATGAGCTGCGATCAATCCATTGGCCGATTAGTTCACGCATGGGGATACTCGTGACAAAAGAATACGAGTCTCCCGTTTCTATTCGAACCCATCTACTGTTCGACGACTTTACCGGTTACAGCTTGTCGACAACACGTGAAGCCGCTGAGGCGGCATTGCAGCTCAGAGATACGATGCTGGATGCCATCGCTTCCGAGATTGATAAGCTACTTTTATCCGACATGGCCTTAGAACTCTACTTAGGCACCCAGCAGACCGCGCGTGAGAGGCAAAATATCACAAGAGAAAGCCTTCATTACCGACGCCTGTTGGCCTCAATTGAAGCAGACAGCTTACCGTCGCTTGTGGGAAGCATCGGCGCGCACCGCCAGTTCAATGCAGACGATCGCTGTATGCTCTTTGCGACAAGGCTATCGGAAGCGTCTGCCGCTGCAATCGTCCAACTCTCTCGCGAGATCGCCGAAGTCATTTTTTATTATTTTGAACCGGCCGAGGTCACAAGAGAAGAAGATTTTGCACTGTGGATGATCAAACAATCGCCTGTGACACTCATCCGGATGACCCCTGATAGGAAAGGCTCGTGAAAAGACTCATCAAGAAAAATCGAAATGACGGACCAAAAGCACTCCATGCGACAGTTCAATCTCTAGGAGAGAAAAAGCCTCCTATCGGGATGAATGTGCCTTTGAGCATGGCTATTCAACTTTTGTTTTCAAACCTGTTTGCTATCGCGATCTCCGGAATGCTCCTGCCTATCCTCGGGCTGCCCAACGAATGGGCGCGTCTTCTTATCTTTTCCTCTTTCACAATCGCACTTTGCATCCTCGCTCTTGTCCGACAACGACTTCTATTGACCTTGTCACTTGTGATCGTTTTTTTGGCAGGCCTGGCGTTAATTTTTCCTGATACGGTCCTGACAGGCTGGTACAGTCAGTATTTTGTCAGCATCGGAGAACAGCTGAACCTTTGGTTCCACCAAATCACAGGCCAGAACAGTCCGCAAGATGAAAATTTTGGCATGGTTTCGGGGATCTTTACCATTATCATCACGGTCATCTGTTTTTTGGCATCGAACCTAAACCATGCGCCTATCCTGATGCTTCTTGCCGGCGCTGCACTTTACGGCGCTTCAGAATATTTTTTAGAAGATGCCGGCTCGCCACTTAAGATTTATTTTTTCCTTTCAATCTTTGCAAGTCTCTACTACTTGGCGCTTGGGAGAAGAAGGGATAAGAATCCTTATACGCCCCGCTCTCTGAGCCGGGCTAAAAGAAGCATGAATGCCGGTGAAACTACAAGACGAAATAGTGCAGTGCTTTTGGCAGCAGTTCTTATCCTCTTTGTCGGAATCTTTGACATCGCCCTCCCCGAACAGTTCTTCACAAGCCGTTATTTAAAAAGGACGATGGAAGACATCGTCACCGCGGGGAGAGGCAAGGGACCCCCGACATCATATTATCTCGAATTTTCATTGGCCGAGCTCGGCTACCAACCGTTGGAGGCACGCCTTGGCGGGACAGCGGTTCCGGATACAGGTCCCTTCGTGGTCGTCGAGACGGACGGTTATCCTGTTTGGCTAAAGGGAGTCGCACGACGCGAATATACGGGTAGAAGTTGGCGGTCAGAGGGCATGAATCCCCGCTGGTTATTCAATGATGACGACTCGGTCGAAGAGCAGCGCATTGCCATCGGTGTACGCCACCAAAGTGAAGACCCCTATGTCCTTCAGGTGGCCCGAAATACAAGGCTCAATCTTTATCCCAGACGCAACCAACAAGTGCTGTTCCAGACGGGAAGACCTGGCATCATTCGCCCTTTGAACAGCCGACCTCGTTTTGATGCCTACTTTAATCGCACGGGCTCCATCTATTTGAATGATTTTGTGCCTGAACAAGGCTATACGTCACTGGGACAATCAATCCTCCCTCTTTACCTTCAAACAGAGATGGACATCGACCGCTTCATTGCGGGCTATGATACGCCTATCGGCCGACACCTATTACTGTCACAAGATGCACGAAAATCATATTTGCAGCTCCCTGATATGCCGGAACTGGAAGCTGAGGTACTTGCTTTTGATGAGATTCTTCACAGCCTGATTTACCGCCGAAATAATGCCATGACCGATGCAGTGGTCATCGCAGGCATACGGGAGGCGTTATCGTCTAAGATCGAATATTCGCTTGAAGCAGGTGCTCCAGAAGAAAAAGAAGAGTTTGTCGGTTGGTTTTTGCGTGAGAAAACGGGTTATTGCAGTTTTTTTGCGACAGCCGTGACCGTCTTGGCGCGCCAAGCCGGTATACCGGCGCGCTACGTCGAAGGCTTCCTCGTGCCCGCCACAGCACCCGGTCGCCCCACGAGGTTGACGCTGACGGGCGAGCGGGCACACGCATGGAGCGAGGTGTGGTTTGACAAGGTGGGCTGGATTCCCGTGGATGCGACACCGAGCGGCACGCTTGCGCACATGATCCGAACCGATTTTATGACCGGTGAGCTGCCGAATGAAACGGTGGCTCCCACGGAGCCCGAGATACCGCCCAGTTTACCTGAGCCGAGCGAAATGCCGGAACTCCCAATGGATCCGGAATTGCCTCCCACAGAGCCGAGCACATGGAAAAGGCTTCCTTTACTCCTGCGAACAGTGATCGCTTTGACCCCCCTGTTGCTCTTCCTTTTATGGCGTTACATCGCTTATCACAGGCGGCACGACGAAGCCCATCTTCTGGAATATGCCAAGCGCCGTGGTGACGCTTATCTGCTACAATCGATCATAAGTGATCTTTTCACCTTGTGGGCGCACGATGGGAGGATCAGAAGACACGGTGAAACCTTGCGAAGTTTCATCTTGCGTGTGGAGCGCGAGCGCTATGAGAACTTCCCAACCGAGTTCGTGTCATGGTACGAGACCTTCCTATATGCGCCTGAAAGTGAGTCCATCACCATCAGCCAAGGTGACTGGCGGCGCCTGATCGATTTTCATCGCGAAGAAGAATTGTATCTCAGGCAGACCCTTGGTCACTCAACCTGGTTTTTCAAACGCTGGCTGACAAACTTTCGAATAAGGCAGCTATAAACAGATTAAAATAGAGGCAAAAGCAACAGATGTTAGACCGTCAGATCAAAGTCAATCACCAAGAGGACATGGAACAGCTCCAGTTGTGGAGTCATGAATTTCGAGCGCGCGAGGCACGCCTTCCGATTTACTTCATCCAAACCTTCGGTTGTCAGCAAAACGACCACGACAGTGAAATCGCAGCCGGTATCTTAGAAGAAGCAGGCTTTGTACAGGCGACAAGCATTGAAGAAGCCGATATCGCGCTGTTTAACACCTGTAGCGTACGCGCCAACGCCGACGACCGTTTCTTCGGACATGTCGGCCGCTTGAAGCCCATAAAAAGAGAAGGCAAGCCCATCATCGGGGTCTTCGGCTGCATGATGGAACAAAAGATCCATCGCGACGTGATCTTTGAAAGCTTCTCCCATGTCGACTTTCTTCTGGGCGCAGGCGCCATGGAATTGCTACCCTACGCTCTAACCGAAGTAATTCAAGGAACTCGCGGCAAACGCACCATCGATCTCACCCATCAGGCGACGGACGTCTTTGGCGAAGGAATGCCCGTCAAACGCGAGCGGGGACACCGAGCGCTCATCACGATCATGACCGGCTGCAACAACTTTTGCTCCTACTGCATCGTGCCTTACACAAGAGGCCGTGAAAAGAGCCGCTCCTACGACGACATCATGAAGGAAGCGCGA
>Ga0265293_10009502_pt1 | contig 13951 bp, 13 predicted proteins | sample Munlanlewell138R_FD_192505 | JGI IMG/M metagenome (GOLD analysis project Ga0265293, IMG submission 192505) | Leachate microbial communities from a municipal landfill in Southern Ontario, Canada - Leachate well 138R | ecosystem: Engineered > Solid waste > Landfill > Unclassified | place: Canada...
CCTTCGGCCAGCAGCGGTTCGGTGCGGAAAGGGCGATAGGAGACGGGTTCGCGTTGCCGGTTCGCCATCAGAAGCCACCCCGCTGCGAGAACGACTGCAAAGTGTTGATGCCGCCGATCAGGCCGTTCAGCCAGCCGGCGCGCTTCGCCTGTTTTGCACCCGCGCGATAATTGGCGGCCCTTTCGGCGAGCCGCGAAACCCGCGTCTGTTCGGTGCCAGTCGCCATCGTCAACCCGAGATCGGCTTCACGATAGGCATCGTTGCGAGCTGCGGCCGCTGTGCCGAAGGACAGATCGGCACCGGACGCGGCATAGGCCACGTCCTGCGCGCCAAGCGCATCGGCCATCTGTCGGCGGAGCGACTGCCGACGATTGATTCCCTGCAGCGTCTCCAGCTGCTGTTCGCTTTCAGCATCCTGCGCCGCCAGTTCCATCTGGGTCGCCTCGGCCTGGCCGGCACCGATGGAGGAAAGCACACCCAGCACCGAGGCCGTGCCCTGCAGGATGGAGGAAAGCGACAAACCAGATGCGGCAGCGCCACCTACATTCGCCGCCGTGCCGCCGGCTGCCGCCGCACCGCCGCCCCCGAACAGGCTGGAAATACCCCCAAGCAGCAGTTCCATTACAGCTTCGCTCCTATGCCTATGTCGCGCACGCGCAGCTCGCCGGGGCGCATCTGGGTGATGACGGCGGTTGTTCCGGTCATGAATCCCGGCAGGTCGGAGCCGGCGACGATGATCTGTTTCGTCTTCAGCGGCATGGGCTGATCGACCGGATCGGTCGTTTCGTGCAGAACGACATCCACGGGGGGCTGACCGTTGGCGCCGACCGCGATCGAGCTGGTGTCGGCGATGTTGACGTGCAGCGTATGGATGCGCCCCGGCCGGTGCAGAACTTCGTCGGCCGGCGTGACATAGACCTGCGGCATAGTCTCGAATCGCGGCGCGATCCACCGGCCGACCAGCACGTCGGAATAGGCATCCTCGAGATCAATGATGCCCGCCGCGACAATGTGTGGCCCAAGCACATAGCCATCGGCCACCGCCCACAGCTCGGCACCGTCCTCATAAGGCAGGTCGATGATTTTTCCGGCCAGATCTGTGGTGGCGGAAATCGCGTCCTGCAGGAATATCGCGGTGTCGTAGAGTTCGATCGAGGTGCGCCCTGCCCGCTCGATCGCCATCCACAGCTTGTTGCGGCCATCCACGCCGATTTCCCGAACCGAGCCGTTGCCGGCCGAGACCCACTCGCAATAACCGTTGATCTCCTGGCTTTTGATCATCTGGGTCACCATCAGGCGGCCATCCGTGCGCATGAGCCATCCGCGGGCGGCGTCCAGATCCTGTTCCGGCTTCTGGCGTACGGAACGGATGACCTTGTCTACTAGATGAGACGCGAGCAGCGATACGGGGTCGGCTTCGAACGAAGTAGCGGCGGAGGTGACGCTTTCTTCCACGCGAAAGAGCTGCCGCCCACCGTCGCTGGCCATCTTCAGGCCTTCCGGGTTGATCGCCACGTAATAAAGCTGGCCTTCCAGCTCGAAAGGCTCGCAGGCCGGCTGGGCTCCCATCTCGCTGCAGATGACGAAGTTGAGCGGCGTGTTGCGCTCGATCGTGCGGTTGGGAATGAAATAGGTCGCGCGATCTGTAAAGACGAAGAAATAGTTGGATTCCTTGACGTGAAGGATCGTTTCCGAAGTCTGCGAGCGCAGCTTGTCGAGGCGCGCGGCATTGTCAGCCTTGGCATCTACATTGAGATCAAAGTACTCGCCGACGCGGCTAAGCGACAATGCGCCCGGAACGGCAGGAATACGGGCATAGGCCATGCGGTCCTGCAGCAGGTTTGTCGTACCCGGCCAGCCCCGATCGACAGAAAACAGATCTTCCTTTTCCGTTTTGCCGATCTGCGTGTGATAGGCGAGCGCCGATGCTTCCGCCGTGTTCGCGATCATGGCCGACATCTCGTATTCTTCGCCGGCGAGCGCCCCGCCAAATGCAACCCGGATACGGCTGGCGGCCGTGCTGCCCATGTCATGCCATGTCACCACAACGCCCGGGCCAAGGCCGGGAAGCCCTTCGAGGGCTGTCTGCAAGGAGCCGCAATAGCTCGCCCACTGCGCCGGCGACATGCCGGACGCATGTATAGGCGTCGTCACAGCGCCAGGAGTTTCGCCGTTGACGGTGATTTGCAGCGCGATTTGCCATCCGGATGAATAGCGCAGGGTGATGTCCCATACATCATCCGTCTTCGGATAATCTCCACCCAGATCCGCCTTCGGCACCGGATCATAAGGCCACAGATCCGTGCGCCAGTCATTCAGCACCGAAGCGCTCATGAGGAAAAGACGCTGGCTGCGCAGATCTCCATGGAATATGCCGATTGTCTTGCCCTCCGCGTAGAAAGCGAGATCCGGCAGCATATCCGCAGTGACAGCAGGAACGTGTGCCGCGCCGACATAGCCTCCATGCGTGTAGAAATCGGCGATTCCGGCCGCCAGAAAGCAGGAAATGACATCGCCTTCATCGGTGGTGAGTTCGGCATAGCGAGGGCGCTGGGGCGCACCATCCTCCCGAAAAGCCGAGACCGTCAGGCCGGAAACGGTCGCGGAAGCCGTGAAGGTCGCGATGATGCGCAGGCCGGTGGCAGGCGTGTATGCGCCCGGTGCCAGCGCGGCAAGGCGGGTGGCCGGCTCGCTGGCGCGAACGCTGAAAGGCCCTGCGATCTTGGTCCAGACACCGGACACCTGGGCCTCCACGTCGAATGTCGCGCTACCGGCGCTGATCGACAGTCCGGAAGCCAGCACGGCTGCAACGTCGCCAGCGAGCGTGCCAGTCCAGATCGTCTGCGTTCCGGTGTGAGGCCCGGGAACAAGCGTGGAACCGGTAATCGCAACTGGTACAAATGGCTTGCGCCACTGGCCGATGCGCCGGCTGCCGCCCATGCGGCGAAAGCCCGATTGCGGCACCGGCTCGATGTTCTTGAAAGCTAGGCCGGCCGAATAATACTGCTTGATATCGACACGGCCCCGCATTTCCTGGCTGAACTCGCCGGCATTGCAGGAGCGGATAGGGATCGTGGGGCGCGCGACCATCAGAAGCGCCCATACCAGGGACCGGAGGCGCGACCGGCGGTGAGTGGATCGGTGGCGAGCAGGGGTTCCCCGACAGGCGCGCCGGCGAGGTCCTGCGCGATCAACCTGCCGAACAGGCCGCCGGCACCGCCCTGGGACGGTGAGCCGAAGGCGCGGACTTCCATGTCTGCGGCAAGGTCGGGATCCTGCGTTTCGGGAATGGCGAGATAGCACGCGAGCGCCGTGGCGAAGGCCGACAGGAAGTCCGGCGGCCAGTATTCGGGATCGACGGCGGCCTTGTAGCGCGCGAAAGCCGTCTTCTCGGAGCAGAACAGCGTGTCGCCCTCGATATCGAAATCCCGGATCAGAATGCGGCACTGCGGATCGCTGGTGAAACGGCGCGGCGGGCCGATCCGGTTGCCGGGCAGGCTGAAGGCGTACGGCCAGCCATTGATCGGCTGGCCGGATTGCAGCGTCAGGGAAACGGTACGGCGGGTGAAGCTCCAGTCATGCAGCCCCAGGCAGCGGACGAGGCAGCGCGGCCAGAAGATCGCGACATTGCGACCCAGCGAAGTCTGATCGTCGATCGAGAAACGGGGCGGCTGGCCGAGTTCGGCCAGCGCCCAGTTCACGATCAGCGGCTTGTCGATCGCCGTTTCCGCCATGGTGGAGCCCCGCCGAACGCAATCAGGCCGCTGCGGCGAAGGCGCTGGCCACCGTCACATTGCCGGAGCTGGGCGCGGCGGTGACCTTCAGCACGTTGGCTACGCCGACGCCGTCGGCGACGGAGATGCAGTGGATAACGTCGTTCACCTTCAGCGTTTCACGGGCATCGTTGAAATAGCCGGCCGTCAGCACCGTGGCGTTGGCGTCGGCCGTGGCGTAGGCGAAGAAGCCGACCGACTTCGAGGCGGTTCCGTAGGGAGAGGTGACGAACCGCGCGAGGCTGCGCTTGTCGAATGCCATGGGAATGATCTCCTGTTTGGCGAAAGGAAAAGACGGGCCGGCCGTAACCGGCCCGCTGCGGGATCAGGCGGCTTCCTTGGTAGGGATCGGAGGCCGGATCAGGTTGGTGAGCTTCTGGAACCGCAAACGCTTCACACCGGCACCCTGGATGCCGATCGCCGCGCCGCCCAGGCCGTTCTTGACCAGGTAGGGCGTGCCCTGCTTGGTCGGCACCGGCGTGATGATCGGCGCTTCTTGGTTCCAGGGCGTTTCCGCACCCATGGAATCGCGGTGCCAGATGAAGGCTTCCTGCTTGCCGGCCTCGTATTCCGTGAAATACTCGTCCGGCCCCTCGATGTAGTTGATGCCGCGCAGCGTCTTCATGCGCATGCGTTGCGTCTTCGAGAACGGGGCGTTGTCGAGGCCCACCCACTGCGCGTCGGCGAACTCCTTGTAGAAGCACAGCTGGCTCATCCATTTGGCCGGCAGGAGCGTGAACACCTGCACCTCGCCGGTTTCGTCCGCGCCGGTGGCCGCGATCTCGGCGCGGGCGCGCTCGAAATCGAGGATATCGGGAATGGCCGAGCCGTCGCCGATGGTATCGACGCCGGAGCCGCCGAGATTGGCGAAGGCGGTAAGCGCGCGGATCTTGATCAGGTCGCGTTCGCGCCGGATGGCGTTGACGATCAGCTTCGCCAGCGTGGCCTGCTCGTTCGGGCCGGCTTTGTAGGCGTCCTGGGTGCGCCACCATTCGGAAGCCTCGTAGTCTTCCATGGTGACCTGCACCGTGGTGAGGCCGGGACCGTTGACGGGCACGTCCTCGATCGCGCCGGTGAGCTTGTAGACCTTGCTGCGGCCGGCGATCGGGAACTTGACCGTGTTCGCCTGGGTGTCACCGCTCATCATGGTGCCGTCGAGCAGGCCGCCGTGGGACTGAAACTGGATGGTGACCTGATCCTTGATCTTCTCTGTGAACCAGGCTTCGATTTGCTTGGACATGGGAAACCCCTGTGAGTTTGCGTTTCAAGCATCCTCGGGGCCGATAGAGCCGGTGCTGTCGGGGTCCGGTGAAGGATAGCCCGCCGCGGCCGGGTCGCTCCCTTGGTTGCGCCGGCCGAGCATGACCCGGCCGGCGCACCGTCAATTGCGAAGCTATTTTCCGATAACGCGGCGATACTCCTGATCGAGCGCTTCATACTTGGCCCGATCGAATTTCGGGTGTTGCGGCTGCATCTCCGGTGCGGCCAGCTGTTCGCGCAGACGCTCGCGTTCGCTGTTGCCGGCCGGGGCGTTGCCGTCGCCCGGAAGCGGCTGTGCCCTGCCCGCTCCGGTCATTTCCGCGCGCATGAACTCGAGGAACTGGTTGCCGGCCGCCGTGTCCATGAGCATCAGCAGGGCGTTCTCGCCAACCTTGGGGTCGAGCTTCGATTTTCCGTCCGCGCCGGGCTTCATCAAAAGCTTGATGAAATCCTCGTTTTCCTGCAGGCGCGCGTCTATGGCCTTATCCTGGTCGGCCTTCGGAAGGGTGCGGGCGCTCTCCGGAATGAGCGATGCCCGCTCGGCCTGCGGGTCGATCACCTGCTCAAGGATGCCGGCATCGGCGGCGGCCTGATAGATCGCCGTCGTCATCTTCTGGAAGGTCTGTACGGGCACGCCCTCTTCCATCGCGATCTTGGCCGCTGCGGAAAATGCGCGATCGCTGCCGATCTGGCCCAGATGCGACCGGAAGGCCTCGGGAGCCTGTTCGACATCGAAGGCGCTGTAGGCCTCGACATTATCCGGCACTTTCCGGTCCGAATCGCGCTGGCGATAGCCGGCAAGGGCCGTGGCCATCTTGTCCATGGTTTCGCGGTCATCCTTCCCATACATGGTGTCGGGAAGGCCCTGCGGCCGGTAGAGTTCGGCAGCACCACCGGCGGGCGCTTCACCGGAGCCACCGGGAGACGCACCCGCCGGCGGTTCTGCGCCGCCGGATGGCGGATCGGCCGGCGGTGCGCCACCGCCCCCATCGCCTCCCCCGTCCGGCGCGCGCAGCGGCGAATATCGTTCGAGCAGGTTTCTCATGGTCGTGGCTCCTTCGGCTGGTGTAAAAGCTGTTCTCCGTCAACGATCGCGCGCAGGATGACGTAGCCGACCGCCGCGCGGGCCTCGTGGGCCTTGGCGGCAAGCGCGGCCGTCTGGAAATCGCCAGAGATCTGCGGATAGGGCGCACGGCAGGTCAGGTCGCACAGCCATTCCACGATGCGCCGGCCCTCGGCCGTGCCGTTGAATGCGGCCAGAACCTTCTTCATGTCGTCGCCCGGATCGAAGCGGTCATGGGCCTTCGCGGGAAAGAACGCCTGCTCGAGGCCTTGCCAGCTGGGCGTGGCCTCAAGCAGCCTGTCGATCGCCATCGCCTGACGCGCAAACGGGAATGGACCGCTCATGCTGCGGCCGCTTCCGGCTGGGCCATCGCATCGACGATGTTGGGCGCGGCCTTCACCGCACCCTCGGCAGCTATGGCAAGCGCCTGCTGGGCTGCAGCTTCATCGGCGGCCTGCTTGCGCTCGGCTTCCGTCGTCGGGATGTCGGGCGGCACCAGCATGCCGGCCCGCGTGCGATCAAGGAAGCGGTCGATCGAGATGTATTCGCCGACACGATCCGGCCCGACGACAGAGGCGACCAGCTGGTAGTAATTGATCGAGGCCTGCAGTTCATCGGCCTTCAGCGCGGCCGCCATCGGCGAATTGATGTACATGGACACGAGCAGCTGGTTGAAGCTCATGAGCTCGGGCAGGATCCGCCATTCGTGCAGGATCTCCATCACGCGCGGCACCAGCACCTGCGGCCCTTCGGCATTCAACCGGCCATAGGCTCCCACATGCACCTTTGCGTTCTGCGCGGCGCGCAGGGCCACTTCCGAGGCCGAGGGCGGCGTGCCGCCATCGTCGGGAATGCGCGTGTCGAGCAGCGCTTCGCGGATCTGGCGCTGGCCGTCGCCGATGACCATGCGCGCCGCCTGCAAATTGCCGGAAGCCGTGTCCAGCCGCTGCACGTCCGGCCCCAGCACACCGCCCGTCGATTGCATCGGCCAGAACTCCGCCGGCCCCACGCGCACCGTGTCCGGATCGAAGGTGCCACCCGCCCGATAGCCCCAGATGCCGAGCAGCTGGATGGCCGCCGCCTTCAGCGCCAGTTCCTGCGCCTTGTTCACCGTCTTGATGGTCGGCAGCGCGAACAGCACCGGGCCGCGCCCATAGGCTTCCCCCGGCCAGCGATAGAAGCGCATGACGGAAATCGGCTGGGTCAGGTAGGTTTCCTGCGCAAGGAACCCGCCATCTTTCTCCAGATAGGCCACGAAGCGCCAGCGGCCGTCCGGCAGCCGGTAGAAATCCTGATAGACGGTGATTTCGCCATAAGGATCCTTGCGGGCCTCTTCCCTGAAATTCGTCGGGTACTCGCCCCTCGGCCATGCTTCAATCACCGCCTCACGGCCGAGACTGGTGCGCTTCCAAGAGACGAAGTTCACGCGGCCCCAGGCGTCCTGGGCGATCGCGATCTCATCCTGCGGCAGGCACACGAACCGGACCGGCTCATTCATCGAGGGACCGCGCAGCGGCAGAACCGCGCCGGTGCCGAGCGTCAGATCCATGCAGGCTTCGTGCATGGTGGTATCGAATTCGCCCGTTTTCATGAACGGATAGACGAAATTCGCCACACTCTGCAGCTGCCTGTCGAAAGCGAGTTTTTCCTTGACGGACAGCTGCTGGGCGACCAGCGGGCCGGTTTCGGCGATGAAAGGCGTGGAGATCGGGAAGACCTGGCGCTGTATCTCGCCGGCACAATGAACGGCCGAATTCGGGCCGGTCATGTCGAAGATCATCTGTGTCGGGGCCTTGGCCTTGCCGTCGCCACCGGGGCGGCGGTTCGGCAGCACGTAATCATAGGCCTCGTTGTAGAGATGATCCCAGCCGGCACGCTTCAGCCAGACCTGCCGGGAGCGCAGGCGCTGTTTCTCGACCGGTGTGCGGCCATCGCTGCGCGAGGATTCCGCCATCAGCTGAGGTCGGATTTCTGGGCCGCATCGGCCACGAACAGACGGCGGCCGCGCGGATTGCGGCGGCTGGCACCGCTGCGCTCTTCATTCGCGCGCAGCTCCGCCAGTTGACGATCGTTAGCAATTTGCTGTTGCCGTTTCTGATCCTCGGCCGCCTTCTTCGCCGCATTGTTCCCGAACAGTGAATTCATGCCGCTTTTCCCTGTAGATCCACACGCCCGGCTCGAAATCGCCATGGCGGCGGAAACCGACCAGCATCGCCATGCGCTGGCCGGCTGCATTGCCGCGCCGGATGCGGGTGACGATGATGTGAGTTTCGGCCATGGCCTTCAGCGTCAATTGCGTCATGCGGATCAGGCGCTTCATGTGCCCGGCGGCCGCCGGCGCGATCGACAGGGCCATTTCGGTGCGCCGCCATCCGTGGCGGCCGAAATAGGCGATCGCCAGGGGTTCATCGCCGCGATAGACAGCGGCCGTATCGACATGGCGGGACTGGGCAAGAACCATCCGCCTCGCGCGTGCGCCTGCACCCGCGAGGGCGAGCACGGCCGAGGGCGGGGCGGGCGAGACGATGCGCCAGGCCGGCGTCACGTCTTGAACACGTTGAAATTGCTGCGCGCCGTCACGGATCGGATCGGCACCACATTGGCTGGCCGGCCGAGCTGGGCGGCGGTTTTCTTTACGGCCGAGGGGCCGCGATAGCCGAACAGAAGATACTGCCAGGCTTCCATGATGTGGGAATACTCGTTTTTCTCGATCTCGAGGCTGTCAGTCTTTGCCAGCGTCGAATGCTTGGTGAGCTGGTATTGCGACACGAATCCCCGGATCGTGTACTTGCAGGCCGGATCGACCAGCATCCGCGGCGTGTTGGCATCGATGTCGCCGAGATACCAGTCCACGGCCTCGAAGCGGGAGCCGAGATCGTTCGAGGCGGTCGGGCTGATCGGGATCTGCAGGGCGAGCTGCACGGTCTCCACCCAGGCGAGCTCACCGCGCACCTTGTCGGCGCCGTACCAGCTCGAGGGATCGGCCCATGCGCCCGCGCACCGCATGCCGCGATAATCCTTCAGCAGGATTTCCATGATCATTTCGGCAAAGCGGGCCGGGCCGGTCACCGTGTCGGGCCGCGAAACGACCTCCCGCTGCGCACGAAACTGGCCGCTCGGCATGAACTGACCGATCCCGCAGGCCGGCCGGCCGCCGGCGTCCATGCCGAGGTAGAACGGCAGCTCCGGCACGATCTGCAACGGCTGGTCGGAACGGCTTTTCTGGATGTTGAACCGCGAGAAGATCACCGTGCCGGAGGCCTTCGGCGCATACATGCCATGCACGTTGCGGCGGGCATCCGGCGCATCCGGGCCGCCGAACTGCCGTTCCTCTTCCTCGTATTTGTGCCGGGCCTTGCCGACACGGTTTTCGGCCTGGGGAGAGAGGCCGGATGGCTGGGAGAAGAAATTATAACCCGGCCACTTTTCCGGCTCCTCGATCTCGCGCACATAAGTCCAGTTGGTTTCGTCCGGCGGGTTGAAGTCGCCGCATACGATGCGCGGCACGTTGATGGACTGGCGGCCGCTATCCGGATCCGTGATCCAGCCGAGGCGGTCGCCTTCCCATTCCATCATCTCGCCTTCCGGCGGATAGCGGCCGGTACGGCCGTAGAGCAGGCCCGGCGCGTCCTCATGGATCAGGTCGCATTCGTTGAGCCAGCCGCCCGAGATCTCGTAGCCCTTGAAGAAGCTGTCCAGGTTCTGCTCGCCGATCGCGCCGAACTGCATCTCCAGCCGCACCTTGGTGAGGCGCTTTTCCCACTGCCCCTTGGCGATGTACCAGGGACGAAGCACGTCCCATTCGAGGATATGCGTCACAGGCCGGTCGATCCCGCCCGTGAAAGCCCCGCTTTCGCTGGCGGTGTACGGCCCGCCCTTCGGGAAAGCTTCCAGCCACGACGCCAGCGCCGTCTTCGCCATTTCACGGTAGGTATCGCGCACCGCCGCCCAGCGCACATGCACGACGCCATCCTTGCACACCGGGAAATCGACGGCGGAGTGCCGGACCATCTTGTAGATCGATGCGACGGTTTTGCCGGAGCCCCATGGGCCACGTATCAGGTCGATCGGCCCCATGGAGCGCACATAGCGCTCGGCCACCGGCCCCGGATAGCGATAGTGCCGGATGACATCGAAACCAGCCCCTTGACCCATGACCCTTCACCCTCGCTGCCACGCGGCCCGCGCGCCCGCGGCCCGATTCAACGTCGAGAATGTATTTCGACCGCCCCGGCGTCCTTTGCGGGCATGCTTCGAAATGGGCCGTGTGTGTGAGGCACAGCCCCCGTGGGGAGGGGGTGGGCCCCGCGCTTTTGAAATTCGGGGCGCGCGCCCTCGGCCTCGAAGGGCATGGGGGGCGGGGTCGAGCGCCATACGCCAGGTGATTTGCCGCCCTCGCCTGCACGCGCACGCGAGGCGCGAGCGCTGGCGTTTTTGAAGCGCACATGATTTGTCATCATGTGCAATTGCAACGAAATCAATGCGTTACCTAGTCTTGCGACTGGCCGGGCTTATGTCGCACGGCCTCGCTATCGATAAGCCCTTGATTTTGTTCACTATCGTCTTGCGGCATGAACTCGTCGCTGGCGAAGCCCTGCCCGGCCATGATCGCGATGTTGTTGCCGTCGCCAATGACCATGAGCGGACGCTTGTCGCCTACCGGCAGGTCGAGCTGCTGGGGCTTCTTCGAATGATGGTAGTTCATCAGCGCTTCCGCCGCGCCCTTGACCAGGCCGAGCACCTGAATGCGAGTCTTGGCCGTGTCGGCTCCCACGACGCGGCAGAGCTGCGCGAAGTCGGCCGACTGGATAAGGGACAGCGTCACCCATGGGTCGCGATGGCCCAGCGCCTGCAGGTAGCCGATCATGTCGCCGTTCTTGCGGTTGGTCGCGCCCTTCGGCCTCCCCCGCGCCCTGCGCTGGGTCAGCACAGGTTCGGCCACCATGGCCAACAGGTCGTCGGCGTCGAGATCAGGCGAGCCGGCCAACAGGTCATCAGGATCAGCGCCAGGAAGCGCCTCGGCTGCAGCATCTGCGCCGATCTCGGCCGGTGTGTGTGCCTCCAACAGCGGGTCAACTGGCTTCTGCGGCATGGCAAACTCTCCAAGGCCAATATTTTAATCCGGTAACCCGGCGATGCGTCCGGTAACCTTTCGGGAACCGCCTTTTTGATAGATAATTCAAATGGATATACATATCGGGTTACCGGTTACATGGTTACCTCATAACGCACATGGGCGCGCGCGCGCGTGGGATGCCTCCTTTATTCGGGTAACTGGTAACCGAATTGCACATCTATATGATTTCCTTGATCTTTTCCGGTTACCCATGCGGTAACCAACGGGTTACCCGGTAACCGCTCCCGACCCCGTCCGAAGCGCTATCAGCCTCGCCCGGCCGCCCTATCGTCCATTGCCAGCAATGAAAATGGCGGCAGGAACTGCCCTTCCCGATCACGGGGCGGGGGCGATTTGGGTCAATTGCGCGTGTGGAAAACATGCGATTTCTGCCTGTAATCGGGTCAGATGACGCGGGAAATCTGTCGCGGAAACCGGGCGCGGGAAAAAAGCGCAACGCGCGTGAGATTGCGTTTTGCAGGAAATTGGACCGGCATTTTTGCACACTGGCGGGGATGGGAGACGAAAGCGGCGTGGCCCTGCCGGGCCACTGGTCATTCTGATGTGACACATGGCACCAGCGCCGCCCGCCAGGGCGCAGCAATGGCCATGTGGGAGCCGGGCGGGCTCATAGTCAGCCTGTCGAAGGAATCGCACTGCAAGGGCGCGCTGGTCGCGCGCCGGCCTTCATGTGCCGCAAGGTCCTCTTGACGGCGATGGGTATATGTTCCTATTTCGTTCTTATGCCGGAACCGTCCTCACATCCCCGCCTGGTGGGCCGCTGGGCGCTCGCGAACGCTGACCAGGCCGGGCAGATTGTGCGTGTCGAGTGCTATCATTGCAGCATCACCCGGCACTATTACCCGGCCGACCTGAAGGCCCTGTTTGGAAACGTCCCGCCCAGCGGAATCCGCATGCGGTGCGAGAAGTGCGGGAAAACGGACTGGATACGGGCCGATTTCGTGCGCATGTCAGCCGCAGAGCGGCAGGCCATCCGCATTCGCAAGCTGGTAGGAGTGCGGATGGTGCGCAAGGTCATCTGGAAAGACGAGTAACCGAAAACAGCGTTACCGCGGTAGCAGATCGATAACGCGACCTTCGCGGCGGGCGCGGGCGTCGGCCATCGCTTCGAACTCGCCGCAATCGAGCGCTCGCCTGTCATCGACGCATTCTTCCCGCGTCACGCCAAACGTCCAGCGATAACCCCAGGGCGTATCGATCGCTGGCACGTGACCGGCATCAATGCCGCAATACAGGCACCATATCAGCGCCTTTTCATAGCCGAACGGTGCAGAAACAGCCCGCCCGCAACGCGCGCAAAAGCAGCCGAAACCAGCCTGGTCGCGCAGGGCTCCATCGCCGGCATGGGCGAAGAAATCAGGCATCGAGGCGACGATCTTCAGCCCTGCCATCAGTCCGCCTTGCTGGCATGAGCGTCGAACGCATCCATATCGACAAGCAGACAATGCTTGACGCTGCCGTTGATCCTCACCTTGCGCGCCGGCAGCACGATCGACTTCGGGGCCTGTTTGAGCGCCAGATACCAGCCACCATTGTGAAAATCAGTATCAGCGAATATCCGTTTGAGCACCGGACCATCGGCCGGCACCGCCAGGACAGGACCCGCATTTGGATTTGCCCAACCTCTCTCCTTGACGCCCAGATTGACGAGTTGCAGACGGTCGCGCGTATTTGGCAGGTCCAGATGTGTCTGGCTGCGGAAATCGTCGATCACACCACCGACAGTGAGCTTGTCGCCACTCTTCCAAGCGTCGATGCTACTCTGGTAGAGAATATCGATAGCTTTGTGCCAGTGCTCGAGGTTTTCGGTGCGGTCGGCCGCGGTGGATTCCGCGATGATGCGGCCGAGGTGCTCGGGATCCTCGGCCACCGGCAGCCCGATATCCTCGAGCGCTTCCTGCCCCACCAGCAGCTCGGCCGCCGCCAGCAGCGTGCCATAGGTGTCGATCGCGCGCGCCGAAAGCCCGTGCTGGCCCAGCGTGGCGGCGTAGAACGGCAGCAAACGGTCGGAAAACTCCTTCCAGCCGTCCATCACCTGGCGAAGGATCATGCGCCCGTCCGTTTCCGGTTTCAGCACAATGTCGCGTTCGGTGCGGCCCGGCCGCTCAAGCGGGCCGAGGTTGAGCATGGCCATGCGGGTCTTGTCCTGCGGTCCCATGGGCGGGGGAATGATGGCGGAAAAGAAGAAGCTGTTGCGCGCCGTGAAGGTGGTGGCCTCATGGTCCTGCCCGCCGCGGCTGATATCGCCGCCGGTATAGGCCACGCGCGCCAGCTCGATGATGCTTTCGGGCCGGTTGGTGCCGCTCTTGCTTTCCAGCTCATCCACCATGAACGGCAGGGAATCGAGCTTGATGCGCTGGTAGATGCCGGCGGCCGTGGTGTTCACGCTGGTCATCACCGCGCCATCGAGGGCGGCTTTCACCACCTCATGCAGCCGGCTCTTGCCGACGCCGGCACCGCCGCTGGCGAACACGATCGGTCGGGCCTTGAGCGCGCCGCCCATCAGCGCGGTGGCGATCCAGCCCAGCACGAGCACGGGATCGAGCACCGGCCGCTGCCAGTTCCATGTGCGCAGGTCCTCGAGGATGCGCCGCGCCGGGCTTTCCCCGGCCTCCACCGGCATCGCCCAGGGCTCGATCGTCGCGGCCATGCGGGTATAGAGGTGCCCGTCATGCTGGGCCGGCCGGCTGCGCTCGAGACGCTTGCCGTCGGCGCGCC
>Ga0265293_10009503_pt1 | contig 13950 bp, 13 predicted proteins | sample Munlanlewell138R_FD_192505 | JGI IMG/M metagenome (GOLD analysis project Ga0265293, IMG submission 192505) | Leachate microbial communities from a municipal landfill in Southern Ontario, Canada - Leachate well 138R | ecosystem: Engineered > Solid waste > Landfill > Unclassified | place: Canada...
AGTTTTACGCAACTTTGGCCCGCTCAGGGATGCAGATGCACATGCACGATTAATCGGTGCATGCGGTGATACAGTCGATTTCTGGTTAAAAGGAAAAGATAAAGTGGTAACAGACTCTTCGTACCTATCAGATGGGGATGATAAGAGTCAACAAAGTGCTTCTTTGTTAGCTTCCTATGTGATTGGTAAAAAGATTGATGAACTCAAAGATCTTCACTCTAAAAAAGATCTCACTTTCCTCACTACCGATCAGGCGTGTTCAGATCATCTTAAGCAGGTGATGGAAGTTGCTATTGGTCGGCTGGAAGTTGCCTCAATAACAAAGGCTCCTCGTATTGAACAAGTCTCCGAAGATGTCATTCCTAATAAGAAGAAGGGAAGGCGCACACTGATGGTGATGAGTGGAAAAGGGGGAGTAGGTAAAAGTACAGTTGCTGTAAACTTAGCTATCAGTTTAGCAAAAGAGGGCAAGCGAGTAGGCTTAGTCGATGTCGATATTCATGGACCTTCGATTCCCACCATGCTCAATATTACCAACGTGACGGTGATGCAAGCTGCCGATGGAATTCAACCAATCATCTTAGGAGATTTATATCAACTAGAGGTGATGAGCGTTGGCTTTTTATTAGACAACAAAGATGATCCAGTTGTGTGGCGTGGGCCTTTAAAACATTCACTCATTGATCAATTTTTGAACCAAGTTGCTTGGGGACCACTCGATTATCTTATTATCGACGCTCCTCCAGGAACTGGAGATGAACCACTTTCGGTTGTTCAAAAGCTCGATCATAAAGCTGAAGCTATTTTAGTAACGACCCCTCAACAAGTCTCCTCGGTCGATGTCGCCCGTTCTATTAACTTTTGTAAACAGATGGGGATGGACTTAGTAGGTATTGTTGAGAACATGAGTGGGTTTATCTGTCCTTCATGTCACACGAAAACAGATATCTTTAGAACTGGGGGAGGCTCTTCTTTAGCTGAGGAGTATAACATCCCCTTATTGGCCTCAATCCCTATTGATGCCTCATTTGGCTTGGCTGGTGATGCTGGGGTTCCTTATGTTTCCCGCTTTACTGATAGCCCAAGTGCTGAGATTTACCGTGATATGGTGAAAAAAATAGAGAAATAAGGAGATACTATGAAAATTGCTATTCCAGTTGCTAACGGAGTGTTAAATCTCCATTTTGGACATTGTTCATCATTTGTGATTGCTGAAGTCGATTGTGAGCAAAAGAAGTTAATCAAAAAATTGGAAGTCCCTGCTCCTAAACATGAACCAGGAGTACTCCCACGCTTTTTAGCTCAACAAGGAGTTGATCTGATTATTAGTGGAGGGATGGGCATGAGTGCTCAAAACCTCTTCAAAGAGGCCGGTGTTGATGTCATTGTTGGTGCTCCATCGGTAGCTGTTGATCAAATTATTGAAGACTATTTACAAGGTACATTAGTGACTGGACACAATGAGTGTGGTCATTAAGAGAGGATAGGAAAACTTTCACATACCTTGGCAATCGGACACTCAAAACACCTTGGCTTACGAGCATAACAATACTCTCGGCCGTGGTTGTTAATGATCATTGAATAGCGGTAGTGGTGCTCTTGTATTAAGAGCTCTGCTACCTCTTTTTCTATCTCATAAGGATCTTCTTTTTTGGTTAAACCAATTCTTTGAACCACACGCCTAAAGTGGGTATCAACAATAATGGCTGGGACATTGGCAATCTGACCTAAAATGACATTTGCAGTTTTTCTCCCCACACCACGAAGTTGAAGTAACTCATCCATGGTAAGAGGTACTTCTCCCCCAAACTGTTGAACAATAATTTGTGCTGTTTGTACGATGTTCTTTGCTTTTGAGTTGTAATAGCCGGTACTGCGAATAATTGAAGCAACGTCGCTGATATCTGCTTGAGCTAAAGAGTAGACATCGACATAGCGCCTAAAGAGTTCTTTGGTTACCACATTTACCTGAGCGTCAGTTGTCTGAGCCGACATAATAACACTCACTAAGAGTTCAAACGGATTTGTCGCATCTAAAAATGAAATCCTTTTGGGACTGAGGCGATCTAAGATTTCATAACTTTGTTCGGCTCGTTGCCTTTTTGTAAGTGCCATGAACCTTAGAGTGCTCACTGCTGTGATAATTGTCAACACCTCTTTACGTTATGGGTGATACGATTGATCTGATGATTATCCACCTGCTGTATATCTTATGTTTCACCACATGCTGATTATAGAGAGTACTTTTTATGTGAAAGATATGAGTCTTTTATACTCAACTTTATGGTTCTAGGTGTATGGTTTTCTCTCTTACAAGGGTAAGCTGAATGTGAGTCAGACTCGCTTGATTAAATGACAAATCAAGAGCACTATCCCTATTAAGATGAATATGATAATAGGACAACTTATGGGACTTTTTGTTGCCCTCTGCTGGGCCCAAAATGCCCTTATTTTTGAATATGTGGGCTCACGTATCAGCAGTAGGACTTCTTCCCATATGCGCTTATGGCTTGCCTTACCTCTAATGTTGCTCTTCCAACTCTTTACCGAGGGATCTCTTTTTCCTCAGAACATCCCTCTGCCGTTGATATTAGTGATAGGGCTTTCGGGAGTGTTGGGCTTTTTTGTTGCCGATTCATTGGCAATGAGTTCTTATGTCATTTTAGGGGCCAGAGAGACGATGGTTATCCTTACCACCAGCCCTCTGCTAAGTACAACCATGGCCTATCTTTTTCTACATAAGGGGCTTTCGGCTTTGCAGCTGGTGGGGATGTTCATAACCTTATCCTCTGTAGCCCTAGTGATTTATAGTGACCACACCAATGGATCTAAGGTTACATCACATCAGTTTGGAAAAGGGGTGCTCTATGCCTTTATAGGCGCAATTGCCCAAGCTACGGCTTATGTGCTTGTTGATGTAGCTTTAAAGCAGGATGTGAGCCCTGTCGAAGCCAACACTATCCGCCTTCTCTTTGGCTTGGCTGCCATTGTTATCTATACAATGTGGAGAGGGACTTTTAGGAGTGATTTTTCCCGTTTAAAAGGGAAAGAGGGTTTTAAGTATGTGCGTCTCATTTTCTTGGCCGCTTTGGTAGGGCCGGTATTGGGAATTGTAATCAATCTCAAGGCTTTCACTTTGGCTCCAGTAGGAATCGTTACCACTTTTAACCAAATGACACCTGTGCTGTTGCTTCCTCTTGAACGACTCTTTTTCAAACGAAGGGCCTCTAAAGGAGCTTTGGTTGGCACCTTTGGAGCAGTTGCTGGTTCAGTTCTCCTCTTCTTATAAAGAGGGGGAGAATTACTTCTTCATAAAGTAGATTGCAGTTTCTGTAATAGGAGCGAAAAACCTGATTTTAACTTTTCTTTAAGTGAGGTGAGGCTCTTTGAACTACACTAAAGACAAAGGGCTTCCTCTTCCTTTCCTTCCTTTCTATGTTCTATACACTACTATACTAAATCTCTTAGGAGAATACATCATTTGAAGAACATGGGGAATAATTCATTTCTGGTTTACTCTGTATGTACTTTGCCAACACCTATCACTTGACGTTCATGGCGGATTTGCCATATACTCGCAAACGTTCGGGGCGTTGCCTAGTGGCTAAGGCGCTTGCTTTGGGAGCAAGAAATCGGAGGTTCGAGTCCTCTCGCCCCGACTCCTTATTTTTGCGCCAATAGCTCAGTTGGATAGAGCAACAGCCTTCTAAGCTGTGGGTCAGAGGTTCGAGTCCTCTTTGGCGTGCTATCCAATACATTCTAATCAAAATAAAAAACAGGCGATTGGAAACTCAATCGCCTGTCGTGTAAGTACATCTTTTTTGTTATGCACGAGCACCGTAGGTGTCATTCATATCGACATCTTTGATATCAATACCAAGAGCTGTTGCAACACCTTCACCGTAAGCAGGATCTGCTAAATAACAGTGACGAATATGACGTTTTTTCACTAGTTCAGTGACTCCGTTCATATCTCGAGCGGTGTTTTCACACAAGCGTTGTTTCTCTTCAGCACTTAAGATGTTAAAGAGCTTACCTGGTTGTTCGTAGTAGTTAGAATCATCTTCACGATAATCCCAGTTGTCATGAGCACCTAAGCCATCGTATGGGGGCTCGGTGAGTTCATTTTGATCTCTCCATTGATTGTATGAGTTAGGGTTGTAGTGGACAGTACTACCGAAGTTTCCATCGACTCTCATTGCCCCATCTCGGTGGAAGTGGTTTGTTTCAACTTTGCTGCGGTTTACTGGAATTTGGTAGTGGTTCACACCAAGGCGATAACGTTGAGCATCACCGTAGCTAAAAAGTCGTCCTTGTAACATTCTATCGGGAGAGAGCCCAATGCCAGGAACAGTGTTTGCTGGGTTAAATGCAGCTTGTTCAACATCTTGGAAGTAGTTTTCAGGGTTGCGGTTCAACTCAAAGTATCCCACTTCATGAAGAGGATAATCTTTGTGGTACCACACCTTTGTTAAATCAAAGGGGTTATTCTCATGTTTCAGAGCTTGCTCTTCAGTCATGATTTGAACATACATCTTCCAGCGGGGGAATTCCCCTTTCTCAATTGCTTCGTATAAGTCACGCTGACTCGACTCACGATCTTTTGCAACTACTTCTTGAGCTTCTTGGTCGGTAAAGTGTTTATGACCTTGTTCTGTTTTAAAGATAAATTTGGTCCACACTCGCTCATTGTTCGCATTAATAAGACTAAAAGCGTGCGAGCCATATCCGTTCATGAAACGATACCCTGCAGGAATACCGCGGTCACTCATGACGATAGTTACTTGGTGAAGAGCTTCAGGGAGCATACTCCAAAAATCCCAATAGTTTTGGTTACTTCGCATGTTAGTGCGAGGATCACGTTTTACGGCGTGGTTGAGATCAGGAAATAACATAGGATCACGGAAGAAGAACACAGGAGTATTATTTCCTGCTAAGTCCCAGTTTCCTTCATCGGTATAAAACTTCATTGCAAAACCGCGAATGTCACGTTCTGCATCAGCTGCTCCACGTTCACCTGCTACAGTAGAGAATCTCACAAACATCTCAGTTTGTTTTCCGATTTCACTAAAGAGAGATGCTTTTGACCATTTACTAATGTCGTGTGTGACAGTAAATGTTCCAAATGCACCTGAACCTTTAGCGTGCATTCGTCTTTCGGGGATGACTTCACGATCAAAGTGAGCCATTTTTTCTAAGTACCAAGTGTCTTGCATTAAGACTCCACCACGCCTACCAGCTGTTGCTATATTCTCATTGTGAGCTACTGGACGCCCACTTGTTGAAGTAAGTGGCTTTTTAGGAGTGGAGTCACGTCCATCATGTTTTGAATTTGCCATAGATATTCTCCATATAGATATGATTGTTTCATAGAGTTAACTCTTTGTAAATAGAAATGAGAATCATTACTATTAAATAAGGTAAAAGTTAATCGACCCATATCCCCCAACCGATATAGGGGCGAATGCTAAAGCCTCCGTATACATCGTCATTTTTCCAGCCGTAGTAATTAGTGCTACTCACATACAAGGCAAAAGAGTAATCACCAATAGCTCCGAGGTGTAAAAACCCATAAGGGGTAAATGCTGTCATAATACCTAATTCAGCAACTACGCCAATGAGGTACTCCTCACGAGCTTCACTACCGTGTTGTAATGTGATAAAGGTCGTATTACTTCCAACACCGAAGTAGGCTAGACCTAATGATCCCAGTGGGATATAAAAAGCAGGGGCAAACATTAAAGAGAAATTTCCTTTAAAACGGGGAGAAGAAAAATCAGCTTCTACATCATTAAAACTCTGTTTGTAGGGGAATAAGAAGGAGAAACGGGTGATATAACCAAGAGCTTCACTACGGGAGTAGTCAAACATTGTTGCATTAAACCCTGCAGAATCGAGAGTTCTTACCGATAGATCATATCCAATCGTTTTTGAAAATCCAGCGTGTTGATACTCTCCTCCAAGTGAGACCCACGACAAAGAAAAAAGGGAAGTAGTACTCACAACAAAAAGAATCAACATGAAATATATCTTTCTCATACGATCCTCCGTAGAACCAAGATACTCATAAAAATAACATATGCAAACATAATTATATTTTCATACTTGTCTTAGAAGGTATTTAGCACGATATTACGTTCATAGTTCACTCAGTGAAGGAGGAGACACATGAAAAAAAGAGGAATATTGTTTTTTGTTGTGTTCATCCTAGTTGTGAATCTTTTTGCTCTTGAACCAGCAGTGCGGTTTGTTGAACCACTGAGGAGAATCACTTCAAAACCGGCAGTTTCTTATGGTCCAACTATAGTTATTGAAAATAGGACGGGGTTTACACTTACTCACATCGATCTTTTTAGTTACGATATGGCAATGAAAGAGAAAACCTTTCATAATCTTCTTGAAGGTGACCCTCTAGTACACGATTCTTTTAGAGAAATTACATTAGAGAATGTTCCTCTTCTTAACAAAGAACTACGCAAAAAAGATAGTACGCTATTTATCCTAAATGCAATCGATGATTCAGGAGATTCGTATTACAAGTTATTTGATCCACAAAGAGATGGGTGGAATATCATCCTGAGCTTAGATGATTATGATCAGTATTATGACTATGCTTCTGATTATGTTCCCTCTGAAAAAGAGCTCGTCATTGCCAACGAGACTTTCTTCCCTTTCACTGAATTGTATATCACCGATAACGCCCTGTATGAACAAGAGATGCTACAAGGAAGTACGTTTTACTCTGGTTCAGCTCTTATCATCGATACAGAGGCATTTCCCGATCTCTTTAATCCACCACGAGAGTTAGCAATTTACCTTGTCGATAGCGATGGCGATTACGTCTACACCCCGTATAACCCATCTACAGATGGTCAATTTGTGACATTTTTCTTCGATGATTTGTATGGTGACGAATATGCGAGTATTGAGATTACAAACACTAGTGGTTTAGATATCTGGTATCTTTATTTGGTGACCAAAGAGATGTATGTAAACGGCGATACGGGTGAAGACTTGCTTGATTATTACATCTTCTACTCACAAGAGACTCTTACTCTTTACCCATTTGAGGTCGATTATCTCTATGAGGCTCTTTATGGTGATGAAGATCTTTATTTCATCTTTGTCGATATTGAAGGCAATAGTTATACCCAAAAGTGGAATCCTCTGTACGATGAGTGGAGAATCGACTTATTCCCTCCGCTAGATGATATCTCTCATTTTTCTAAAGAGGAGTTATACCAACTGCTAGAGCAATATCTTATAGGGATGTAGTTGTTATCATAGAATCAAATTGTTACACTCTCTTTTATGGTGAATCCACTTCCAATACACAAAGCTCAGCAGTATGCCCTTGAGATGCAACAGCAGTTTGATCAGCACAGAGCTCTCGATTATCACACAAACAAAGAACTCTCCCTTGATCACCTTTTTGAAGATGAAAAAGGGCAGATGTTTGGTGTGTTAGTGTGTGAAGATGATCAGAAAAATGAAATAGTGTTATACGCCTTCAGTGGCCAATTTCAAAAAAGATGGAGTGTGGAAGGGTATGTGGGTCCTGCTTTTGATGAAGATGAATTTAACCGCCTTTGGGACGAAAGTAAACTCACTTTTATGGAGTATGAGAAAGAGATCCACCACCTTGAAAAAGAACAAGGAGAGGCTCTCTCAAAAAGAAAAGTGTTGTCTCAAACACTTCAAAGAGAACTTCACTCACTGTATGAATTTCACAGTATTGATCAAAAAATTTATTCACTTAAAGATATCTTTAACACCCTCAGTGTCCCTTCAGGAACGGGAGATTGTTGTGCCATTAAACTCTTTAATGAAGCATTCAAACGAAAGTTGCACCCCGTCAGTTTAGCTGAGTTTTATTATGGCCATTCTTCTTGTCACAACCACAAAGAGTTTTACCCTCCGTGTGACCGCCGTTGTAAAGATCTCATTACCACAATGCTTGGTCTTGAGATACTGTATTTGGATGACTCTATTGTAGTGGTGAATAAACCACCCAGATTGTTAGCTGTCCCAGGAAGAGGGGAGGATAAACAAGATTCAATCTCCTACCGAGTGAAGCGCCTTTTTAGATTCTCCATTGACCAACCTGCTGTTCACCGCCTCGATATGGATACCAGTGGTCTTATGGTCCTCTGTTTTAGCTCAGAGGCTCATCGTAATCTCTCAATACAATTTAGTTCTCGTCGAGTTGAAAAAGAGTATGTCGCTTTAGTCGAAGGGATTATCACACAAGAGCGTGGAGAGATTACCTTAGCTTTTAGATATGACCCAGAGAATAAACCTCGTCAAATATACGATCCAGTGTTAGGAAAGTGGGGAACTACAAAGTGGGAAAAAGTTCGTGTTGAACGAAGAGGGGCAAGACATGTCACTCGGTTACTTCTTCGCCCTATAGAAGGAAGGACACATCAGCTTCGTCTTCACACCTCAGATCCTAGAGGCCTAGGAACTCCTATTGTGGGTGATCGACTCTATGGAGAGGCGGGTGATGAAAAGAGGATGGCTTTACATGCATCACGTTTGAGTTTTCATCACCCCGTAACCGATGAGCTACTCACATTCGAAGTTGAAAGCGAGTTTTAACTCACTTCTTCTTTGTATAGTTTGTCACAAATAAACCACCGATAACTAACAATGCTCCGATGGCTACTGGGACACTGAGTTTCTCTCCCAATAAGAAGATGCCTAAAAAGATAGCAGCAATTGGTTCCATGTTTAAAAAAACTGACGCTTTTGTGCTTCCAACCACTGCAATTCCTTCGTAATACCATAAATAGGCAATCCCAGCAGCTCCAACACTCAGATAGACAAGACTCCCTATTGCCGCTGGCGATAAAGAGGGGATAAGAGATAATGAGCCTTCAGCAATGGTAAATGGGAGTAATAAGATGACACCCATCACTGAGCCATATGTTAATAATTCAAGAGGTTTTAAAAAGAGCACTGCGTAGCGGATGATGATACTATAGACAGCCCAAGCTAATACAGCTGCGAGCATATACCAATCTCCTACTGCGATTCCCGACTGAATTAAATGTTTGAAATTTCCATCCGTAATAGTGAGTACCGCCCCAATAATGGCCATAATTACACCAACGATCATCGGAAGGTTGAGTTTCTCTTTAAAGAGAATCCACGCAATAAGCGTCACTACCGCTGGAGTGAAGGCAAGCATAACTGAACTACGAACAGCGGTGATTGTCTCTAAGGCGGTAAAGAGGGTAACGTTAAAGATCACGACCCCTGTAAGACTGAGAAGAAAGACCCAAATCCACCCTTTTTTAGAGACTTTTGGGAGTCCTTTATTCTTAATGGCTAAAATGGGAACCATAAAAGCGCTTGCTAATAAAAAGCGGATAAAACTTGTGGTAAATGCCGGCAGTTCTGCCGAGACAATCCGACCAGCACTCAGTGCCCCTCCCCAAATAACTGGGGCTAAAAAGAGCTTGATGAGCGTTTTAGTCTCACCGCTCTTACGAGAATGTTCCATACGTAACTTCCTTTTTGTTATCTACTACACTAAAGTACTACACTCGTAGTTGTCAAACATTCTTGATGAAAGAGCGAGTAAAGAGTATGTTGAGCCTACCTTTGTGGGAGTATGTATTTGGAGCACGTATGAATTACATCTTTGTAGATATCTTGTTTTTCTCCGTATTACTCTATCTCTTTTTTAAACGATCAAAAGTAGCAACGCATTTGTATCTTGTAGCTTTTTTCTATGCCGCCGTCACACTCATGATGCACTTGATGGGGATTGTTCCCACCTTAGATCATGTTATATTATTTCGAATCCTCCATATGCTTCACCCTTTTTCGATTCTTATTCTCACATTTGTGTGGACCCACTTTCTAAGTAAGGCATATATTGATCCCCGCATACAAAAAGGGATTACTCAAAGCCAACTCATTCTCCTTCTCTTATTTTTAGCAACAGGAATAGCTAACACAGTGTATCCACTGATGAATTCAACAGCAGAATGTGTTGTGTGCGCTATTGGGTGTAGTTACACCCTCTCTTCAATATTGTCATTGGTGTTTTTAGCACTCAGCGCTGCTGTGTCGTATCACAACCGTCGATCGTTTCCCTCTTATCAGCAAGCCCACTTTTTAATTATCTATCTTACATTAAGTAGTGGATTAATCGCTCTTCTCTTATTTAATGAAGAGAGTCTTCTCCACATAGGCATCTTATTTATGCTGATTTACAATTTTTTGTACGCTAGACGTGAAAGTATGGGAGTTGATGCCCTTACCGAAGCAGGAAGCAGTCTCGCTTTTAGTGATAAATTAGCGAACATTGAACACAATCAACAACATGCAACGATTGTGGTTATCGATGTGGAGCACTTTACCCTTATTAACACCAGGTACTCCCGTGCAGCAGGGGATATGTTACTTCGTGAGTTAGCTCACTCACTGAGGACAGTAGATCATGTAAGAAAGATTTTTAATCTTGGATCGGGTCGCTTTGCCCTTCTCTTTGATCCATTAAAACAACGTGAGATTGTACGCATTGTTCGTCAGATTAACGCGATAGGAGAGACGGGGTGGGATTATCACACAAATCATCTCACATGTCACTTTTATATCGCCATTGTAAATACCGCATCTCCGATTTCTCAGCAAGAACTCTTAAGCCACATAGATTTTACAATTACTGAATTAAAAACTCGTCGTCGTCATATGGTCATTATCTTTAACAAAAAACTCAAAGAGATTAGAGCAAGACGCTTAGATGTCCTTTCGACTATACGTAAAGCCCTTATTGATCACTCTCGAGTTGTGGTTCATTACCAACCTGTGTTTGACTCTCTTTCTAGAAAGATCATAGGAGCGGAAGCTCTTATGAGATTAGTTGACCCTGAGTTAGGTCTCATTAGTCCTGCTGAATTTATCCCAGAAGCAGAAAAAAGTGGTCTTATTGGTCCTTTAACTGAAATTCTAACTCATAAAGTGGGCTCTTTTATGCAACAGCATGCCACTAAGATGTTATTGTATGTCTCACTTAATATTTCAGCAGAAGACTTCTCGTCTCTTAATCAAATTAAAAAATTCGTATCGCACTTAGAAGAGTATGAGATTGATCTTACTCGTATCGCTTTTGAATTTACTGAAACAGCGATTAGTGAGAAAAGTGATCAGATCTCTTTAGTCTTTGCATATCTCAAAGAGAGAGGAATTCATATCCTTCTTGACGATTTCGGAACGGGGTATGCGAATTTACAGGCACTTGTTGAGATGCCATTTTTAGGGGTGAAAATTGATCGCAGTGTTGTAAATAATGAGTATCATGATTACCAGCTACTTCGCCATATAGCCTACTTACTTAAAAGCTTAGACAAAAGAGTGATTGCCGAAGGGATCGAACATGAGAGACACCTTGAGGTCATTCAACAAAGTGGTATCGAATTTGCTCAAGGGTTTTTATTTAGTCGTCCCCTCAGTGAAACTCAGTTTATTGAGTTTGTACGTCTGTATGAGGAACCTTAATCGAAGCGGCAAACAAGGTGTTCACTAAGCCTAACAGTGCCGATAAGCTAAAGAGGACTTCAATACCAGTTACTTTCCAAATATATCCACCAAGAAGAGCGATAATCACACTGATGAGGTGATTCACCGACACTCCTGCTGTAAGAGTAGAGGTAAGTTCTTCATGGTTTGAGGCAATATCTTGGACATAGACAGCTGAGGCCATACTCGCTAAGGAGATCACTGAATCTAATACAAAGTTGATACACACTACAATAAAAGCGACATTGTGACTAAATAAGTGGTGACTAAAGCCGTAAAAAAAACAGACCACCATAAGCAGTAATGTGTCAGTGACCATTACTATTTTATACCCAAGGCGGTCGATGATTTTTCCAATGAGAGGGCTAAAGAGCATTCCAAAGATTGCACACATGGCTAGTAGGAGTGAAATCACTGTAGCATCAGCACCGTAATAGAGAATTAACACATATGGGGCAAAGGTAATAAAGACTTGCTTACGAGCACCATAAAAGACTTCTAAACCATAATACTTTCCATACTTTTTATCTAAGTAGAGGCGTTGACGCTTTACCGTCTTCCCATGGTCTTTCATTGCAAAGGCAATCAGTGTAGCTAATAACATTAATAGTGAAGCGACAAAGAAGATGGCTTTAAAACTTCTGATATCTGTATTACCCCACCCATATTTAGCAAAAATGACAAATAAGAGGGAGACTAATACATAGCCAATAATATTACCTAAGTTATTCATGGCACTGGTAAAGCCCAGTGCTGCTCCGCCTTTACCTTGTTGGGCCATATGAAGGCTCATTGAGTTTTTAAGTGGAAGAATCAGGTGTTCTCCTAGTGAGTAGATTACCATCAATAATACGACGATGAACTTACCTGTCCCTGCAATAAACAACCCCACTGTCCCCACTAACATAATAGCTGAACCTAACTTAAATACTTTTGTCTCACTAAAGCGATATAACGTAGCTAAGATGAAAATGAGCAAAAGACCAGGGAGTTCACGAAAGAACTCAACAATCCCTCGCTCAAATTCATTAATGTGGACTAGTTGTGCGAGGTAGTTATCTTGAACCCCTTTATATAAGCCGTATGCAAGGCCCGTAAGGATAATGACTGAAAGGAAACGAAGCACACGATGATCATCAGTAAAAATAGAAAAGATTTTTTTGTTCATACGGAGTTACTCCAATAGCGAAGATGATGAACCCTTACATAGAGAGTGTCAATTAGAGAAGGTGCTTATTGGCCAATTCTTTAGAGCGAATGTGGACAACTTTCTCACCCTCTACGTGCCAATACAATTCAAGTAACACTACTCTCCAATCATCATTTGCACACTCAAAAGAGAGAGAAGAAGATGAACTAGTTCCCAAGTAGATACCACATGAGTGTGGAAATAGTGCATCACTCTCTTTTTGGATTTGAATGTTATGAGTTATCATCTCACACAATGAGAGCCACCTTGCATCTTGTGATACAAGATAGAGGTGGTTTGATTCACAGGAAAGTGTATCAAATGTGACAGGACTCACCATGAGAGGAAATGTGGGAAGAGAGGGAATTTCTTTACTCCACAAAAGGGGAATCAGTGGAGTAACAGCTAAAGCTCTTATATCTTCACTTGTTTTAAAAAGTGATCTTTGAATAGATCGAATCTGAGCAGTTGCTGAAACAGAGAGGCTTAAAGCTAAGAGGTGAGAGTGGTACTCTTTCATCTCCTCTATCCTAAAAAAGGGGGATAAAAAAGGCAAGAGTCGATATAACAAGGAGTTTACCCCCTGAGGTATTTACACATCTTTGTAATTTTGGTATCTTTCATCACGTTATGGGCTTAAGGGCCCTCCTGATTTGAATGCTAATGATAAGGTGGATATAGAGATGGCACGCAGATGTGAAATTTGTGGAAAAGGGACTGTGAGCGGAAACATCGTTCCCCGCAAAGGACAAGCAAAAAAGAAAGGTGGAGTCGGTCAACATATTGGTGTAACCAAGAAACGGACTTTCATGCCCAATATTATCAGTGTAAAAACTCAAGATAAAGGTACTACTCGAACAGTAAAAGTATGCACACGTTGTTTACGTAGTGGCCGGGTTCAAAAAGTGGTGTAGTATCACCATAACACTGGTACAACCAGAAAAGAGCCCGCTGGGCTCTTTTTTAATATGCGGAGATGAGTTGTGAAAAAGATTCAAGTACATGCAATCGATGGGTCGATGATTATTGCCCCTCAAGGGGTTGAGCGACTGTTGGCAATAAGAGAGCAGAGTAAAGATGACTCTCTTATCTTCATTATTTCTCCCATAACACAAACAGAGTTTGAGTTTAGAGCTCTTTTAGAAGCAGCACGGGCTCGAGATACTCGACTCACAAGTCAAGTTGTAGAGGTGAAACGTCGTTGGACAGATCTTGTCACAACAAGTACG
>Ga0265293_10009504_pt1 | contig 13948 bp, 11 predicted proteins | sample Munlanlewell138R_FD_192505 | JGI IMG/M metagenome (GOLD analysis project Ga0265293, IMG submission 192505) | Leachate microbial communities from a municipal landfill in Southern Ontario, Canada - Leachate well 138R | ecosystem: Engineered > Solid waste > Landfill > Unclassified | place: Canada...
GATTAATGGATTAAGAATAATAAAGGATAAAGAGGTTTTTAATTATAATCCTGCTGAGATATATTTGGCAAACGGTTTGGGTTCAACGGATGTTGGGAGCCGCCGCGGTCAAATTTTCAAGGAATACGCTGAAAACGGTTATTCCTTTATAAATGTGATACACTCCTCAGCCATTGTTGCAGATGAAGTTGTACTAGGTAAGGGGGTGCAGATTATGGCGGGGGTAATTATCCAGCCCGGCTGCAAACTTGGGAACAATGTTCTTGTAAACACGGGGACTGTTATGGATCACGATTGCAATATTGGGGAACATGTACACTTGGCTACAGGAGTTACCGTTTCGGGAAATGTTTGTATAGGAGAAAATACACATATAGGTACAGGCGCTAAAATAATCAATAATATTACCATCGGTGCAAATTGCACTGTAGGGGCAGGTGCCGTTATTATAGATGATATACCTCAAAATATGAGGGTTGCCGGGGTCCCTGCAAAAATCATAGGCCGAAACCAGCCATAGGGAGGTCCTTTTTATGCAACACCGTACACCCGATCAACTTAAAAACATAATGGTCCAACCCACCGATACCCTGTCCGAAGGCCTACCCAAAATGGACAAATCGGGCTTACAGGTATTGCTGGTGACAGATGCCAATTCCCACCTATTGGGTATTATTACAGACGGTGATATCCGGCGAGCCTTACTTCAGGGTCTGGGATTTAACACCCCCTTGGCACAAATTATGCAACCAAAACCAAAAACCTTGGCTCAAGGGGCCTCCCAAAAGGAAGCCAGCAAAATAATGCAACAAACAACCATACGACAAATTCCGATTATAGATACCCAAAACAAGGTCGTTGATCTCATTGTTTGGACAGATTGTTTTCGCATACCCCAAGTCAAAAGAAAAGAAAAAGTAATTATAATGGCCGGGGGCAAAGGAACGCGGCTGGATCCCTTTACACGAATTTTGCCTAAGCCGATGATCCCCTTGGGGGATAAACCCATCATAGAAGTAATTATGGATAAATTCCATCAGCAGGGCTTTTCCAACTTTATATTATCTCTAGGTTATAAGGCCGAGATCATAAAAATGTATTTTGCAGAGAGTAACGGCAGGCCTTATAATGTGGATTTTATCCTAGAAGATAAACCGCTGGGAACGGCAGGGGCACTAAGATTGCTAAAAGAAAAAATTAAAGAAACTTTTCTGGTTGCTAATTGTGATGTCATAGTGGAGGCGGATTATGCCAGACTTTTAAAACATCACAAGGAGGAGGGCAATACTATCACCTTGGTAGGTTCCCTTAAGGATTTCACTATTCCCTATGGGGTTCTAAAAACAGCAGAACAAGAGCTGATTGGCCTGGAGGAAAAGCCCAGCTTTCACTACCTGGTCAATACGGGCATCTATTGCCTCGAACCTGAAGCACTGGATTACATAGACAAGAACGAAGCACTTCTTATGACGGATCTTTTGCTGAGAGTAAAAGATCACGGCGGCAAAGTAGGTGTTTTCCCTTATCACGGACAATGGTTTGATGTAGGACAGTGGGAAGATTATCAAAATACAATGCGGTATTTCGCTAAAGTGGAGTAGAGAGATATGTATAATGGATTAACGGTTTTAGGGATTATTCCCGCACGAGGTGGGTCAAAAGGTATACCGGGGAAGAATATAAAACCTTTGCTGGGCAAGCCGCTCATTAGCCATACAATAGAGGTTGCCCTGGATAGCAATATATTTGATCGTTTAATAGTCTCCACAGATGATAAGGCTATTGCGCAGGTGTCCAAGGAGGCTGGTGCTGATGTGCCCTTTATACGTCCGGCAGAACTGGCTACCGATGAGGCAAAGGGCAGGGATGTATACCTGCATGCCATGAATTGGATAGGTTTACATGATCGCAGATACGATCTAATGATGTTATTGCAGCCTACCAGCCCTCTTAGAAGGGCGGAGGATATAATAAAAGCCCTAGAGTTATTGGTGCGCAAACAAGGAGAAGCAGTTGTTTCTGTTTGCGAAACAGAACATCACCCCTGGTGGTCAAATATCTTGCCTAGTGACTTGTCCATGGTAAATTTCCTGGGGGAAGGAAGTAAAAATTTAAACAGACAACAATTACCTCATTATTATAGGTTAAACGGAGCAATCTATTGTGGTTACTGGGATTTTGTCTTAAACAATGAGAACTGGTATGGTAGTAAAACATATGCACTGATCATGCCCCAGGAGCATTCTATTGATATTGACACTTCCATTGATTGGAAATTGGCCAGTATTATGCTAAAAAAATAGCGGTCCTGTGACTGTGAAAATAATAGTTGATTTATGTTGGTTACCGTGGTTATGAAACCGGTTCCATGCTACAATAAAACAGAGTTGCCCTTTGGCGGTTGGTCATTTCCCATGAGGGGAGGTGACGCCTATGGTTTCTTGGACAGAGATTTTTACCTTTTGTCTGGTTATCATAGCCTTTGCTTCTCTATGTATTAAGCATAGAAAGTAATTTGACCGCCTATATAGGCGGTCATTCCGTTTTTAAGGACTAACCGCCTAGCCAAAAGCGGCAACTCCTTTTACTAGTTATATACTAACATTTTTAAAAGTATTCGTCAACTTTCATATAGCAATAACCTCTTAAAACAACAAACCTAGAAAGGCTGTGAGTATCATGCAAATAATCCTAGAAGGTTTATCAACCACCGTTCAAAATATCGCCGATGCCCAAGAAATTATCAAAAATTATGAAGCCGCCGCTCAGTCTGAGCAAAAAATTATCAGTTATTACTTGGTGGATGGTGTTGAGGTTGCCGATATCAATACCTATTTAGAGAGCAAAAGCGCTGGAGAAATTCAAAACATTATCCTAATAGTCAGAACAGCTCAAGAACTCTTAAAAGAAACAATTGCATCCTTTCTTGAGTATCTGCCATTGTTAAAGGAGGGCTTTGGTTCCGCTAAAACGAAACTTACCATAGGAGAGTATATTAGCCTAGATGATTGGCTACCCCTCTTTGATGGTCTGGATTGGACAAGTCAATTGTTACAGAGCCTAAAAAAATTAGTCGATTCAGAAGATTTGCCAATAACAGATTTGGCTAATGGCTGGCAAGGGCAGTTAGAAGAAATGCTATCTGTTTGGAAAAACGAAGATTATGTTTTGCTAGCTGATTTAATAGAATACGAAATTCTAGAAACTCTTGGGGAACTAGAAACAAATTTAAAGGAATATTTAGATCTTAATTAAAAACACAAAAAGTATCGTTAAAGCTAGGAGGCTAATCCCAGTGATTCTAATTGATAACATCAACTACTTGCGAGAAAAATACCCGGGTATTCGAGAAAAGTTATTTGCCGTTGAAGCAGCTGGCGACAAACAGTTTCAAGTGGAAACAACAAAAACAGGGGATCAAACTCTTCTATTCAATAAGGAAGGTAGAAAAACATACTTTCACAGTAAATATAATCCGACAAGAGAGGCTCAAACAATCCTAGAAGCATATCAAGGTGTGAAAGGCAAAAACATTATTTTTTACGGTACGGGCCTAGGCTACCATATTGATTTATTCATTAAAGAAAACCCGGATAATAATTTCTATATTTTTGAACCTGTTGGTGAGTTATTGGAAAAGTTCCTTTCCGTAAGAAACCTGGATAAATCAGAATATAAAAACTTAAAGGGTGTTACCCTGGGTTTTGAAAATATTGAAAAAGATATCTACAGATTTTTAGATCTCAATAGAAGGGAAACTGTTATCATTGATTTGCCTATACATAAGCAGCTATTTGAGGAAGAAGCTAAGCGTTTTAAAGATATTTTTTTAAATACGGTTAAAGCCAAAAGAAGCCAACTAGCTACGGATTACTCTTTTCAGGTAAGATGGATCACTAATAGCATGAAAAATTTCAAAGAAGTTTTGTCTACTCCTAATATTTTAATGGAAAAGAGAGGGGCATTTAAAAATGTCCCGGCTATTTTGGTGGCCGCAGGCCCATCCTTAAATCAAGAAATTGATAATTTAAGAGATATCAAGAAAAATAAGTTGGCCTATATTTTTAGTGTGGGGTCGGCTATTAACACCTTGCTGTATCACAATGTATTCCCGGATGTGGCCACTACTTATGATCCAACTGTCAACAATCAAAAGGTGTTTGCAAAACTCAAAGAAAGGGCCATAAAAACTATTCCCCTGGTTTTCGGTAGTAGCGTGGCACCGGAGGTTCTTGAGAATTATCCGGGGAAAATGTATCATATGATAACTTCCCAGGATAAAATAGCCCACTATTATTTAGAAATTGGTGCCAATACGGGGATTGATGTGGTTTCGGATGCTCCCACTATTGCTGTTGTTACCTTGCAACTTTTGGCTAATCTCGGGTTTAATCCCATTATTTTAGTAGGGCAAAACCTAGCCTATGTGGGAGAAAAACAGCATTCCGAGGGTGTCCATTACAGTAAAGATTTAACTGAGGCTGATCTGGATGGTGCTTTATGGGTAGAGGATGTTGAGGGCAATCAAACTAGAACTAATGACGGCTTTAATAGAATGAGATTCCAAATGGAACTTTATATTAGCAAAATGGAAACGGGTAGGGTGCTTAACACTACCAAAGGCGGGGCCAAAATTGTGGGGACAGAATTTGTAGCATTAAAGGATTTAATTGATAATCAGCTGACTAAAACAACGGTGGTAGATAATTGGCTGGATGGCAATAAAACTAACTATGATAAAAATTTGTTAGGGGATAAAGTGAGGGCTATGGATAAGGCCTTGGCTGATTCCTATGGCTGGATGAAGGAATACAATGCCAATTTATTTAAAATGTTTGATTTATTAAAGAACGGTAATTTCAAACAGCTTGACCGTATGTATAACAAGCTGGATATAAGTATTAAGGCCCTTGAGAGAAATGATTTTTTTACCACCTTTGTGTTGCAAATAAACAGGGTTCAACATAAATTGCTGTCGGACTCCGTAAAGATTTTTAAAGAAGAAAAGGAGCTTTACAAAAAGCATTTGGATTTATTAAATGCTTATAAGGGCTTTATTGATAAATGCGGCCAAGATATTGAATTTTTAAAACCCATATATGAAGAAATGAAGCAAGAAATTAGTTTGCCGGAAGATTAATTGTTAAAAAAGATTTTTTACCCTAAAGTTTGCCATGTTTTTTACCGATAAAGATAATAAGCAAGAAGACTCTTCCAGCGGCCGTAGGAGGAGCAAAATTCAAAACAGGCAAGGATGCCTAAATTAAAATTCAAGGAGGAATGACTACATGATTATCAATCACAACATTTCAGCGCTTAATACTTATCGTCAATTGTCTTCAAACAATGTGCTACAGAACAAGAGCTTAGAGAAGCTATCCTCGGGCTTTAGGATTAACAGAGCCGGGGACGACGCAGCAGGTCTGGCCATTTCAGAAAAAATGAGAGGCCAAATCCGCGGCTTGAATCAAGCTAGCAGAAACGCTCAGGATGGTATTTCTTTAATCCAAACTGCAGAAGGCGCTTTAAATGAAACCCACGCTATTCTTCAAAGAATGAGGGAACTTGCAGTACAATCTGCAACGGATACCAATACCAACGAAGATAGAGGTGAAATTCAAAAGGAAATTAATGAATTAGCTACTGAAATTACTAGAATTTCCACCGACACACAATTCAATAAGATGAATCTTTTAGACGGGACATTTGGGGGTAAGTTCTTCCACATAGGAGCAAACAAGGATCAAAATGCTACTATAGGTATTGAGAATATGAGTGCAGCGGCTTTAGAGGTTACATTACAAGATGCGGATGCAGTAAAGGCCGAGGGTACTTACGGCGGAGTTACATTTACCGCAGCCTCTGGTGGAGTAGCAGGTAATGGAGAGCTTGAAATTAATGTAGTAGTGTCGGGTGCCGGAAGTGGTGCTAGTGCAGCAATATCTAGTGGGGTACTGACTATTACCTTAGGAGCTAGTGGAACTGGTGAAATTACTGCCTCCGGTTTAGCAGGACTTACTGTAAGCGGGTATACCTTAGCCCTTGCTGAAGGCGCAGATGGCGATGCAACAGTATCTAATGGTACGGTGATCCTTGAAGGTGGTGCGGAAGAAGTTACTGCAGATCCCAAAATGGGCATTGATGTATCAACACGGAAGGCAGCTAATGAGGCTGTTGAAATAATTGATAAGGCACTGGGTACCGTCTCTACTGAGCGTTCTAAGTTAGGTGCTATGCAAAACCGCTTGGAGCACACCATTGCTAACTTGGATACCTCAGCCGAAAACCTACAGGCCTCTGAATCCAGAATCAGAGACGTAGACATGGCGAAAGAAATGATGGAGTTCACCAAGATGAACATCCTCAGCCAAGCTGCAACTGCAATGCTGGCTCAAGCTAACCAACAACCACAAATGGTATTACAACTACTAAGGTAGTCAAATCAATTCCAAAAGAGTCGAGGCCTAGCCCCGGCTCTTTTCTTTTACATATTTGCAAATCAACCTTGCAATAATGGATATGAAATGGTTAAATGGGTTTAGTAATTAATTGTCAAGGGGGAGATAATGGTGGATGGTTCTAAGGAAGTTCTCGGTGAACTGAAAAAAGTAAATCTTAGATTGGACAATTTAGAAGTGGAGCAGCAAGGGATGAAAATTGAATTACAGGGGATGAAAGCTGAACAAAAGGCAATGAAATCAGATATGGGGGAGATGAAAAGTGATATATCTGACCTTAAAAAAGGGCAGCTTCGTCTTGAAACTAGAATGGAAACTGAAGTTATTGATAAAATCCGAATTTTGTTTGATGCGGTAGAAGTGCAAAGGGATGTTAATCAGCGGATTTTGGCATCCTTGGCTCGGATTGAAGAAAAAGTTTCAGCCCATGATATGGTTATTCAAAGGATTCAATAGACCGGGGGGTAGAACAATAGACCCCACCGTTTCTAAGAGATTGCCTCATCGCTGGCGCTCCTCGCAATGACATTTAAGTAGGTTTCTTGCTTCTGGCCTCTGGCCTCCTGCCTCTTGAACGCCGCGTCGCTATGCTCCTCGCAATGACATTGAAGTAGAGTCTTTTCCTTATATTGCCTCCGCTCTTTCAAATTGGCTGTTGTAGCCACAAAATATGATTTTTTAGAGGGTGTTCTCTTTAGTATATTGCATAGTACTTTGACAAAAAGGGTATATCTATATATAATGATAATTGAATAATAGTATTATTTATATTTTACTATGGGAGTGTGCTACATGTCGGGTATGATTCGTAAGGATCTGTTGGAAAGACTTAGCAGACTGGATGAGGATGCCAGCTTGCTATTTGATGGTGATGAGCGGTTTCACCTAGTGATTGTAGGCGGTGGAGCGCTGATATTACTTGAACGTATATCCCGAGCTACCCACGATGTTGATGCAATTTCAGCCTCCCGTGAATTGCTTGGCCTGCTCGAAAAGTATGACATAAATTGTAGGGTTCAAACCTATATTAACAATTTTCCTTTTAACTATGAGGACAGGCTTGTACCCCTGAATATCAATGGTAGAAAAATTGATTTTTATACTGCATCGCTGGAAGATATAGTAATTGCAAAGCTGTATTCGGCTAGGGCCATAGATAAAAAGGATGTTGAAAACAAAGAAGTTGTAGATGCTATCAATTGGAATATGCTTGAAAGGCTTGCCATGGGGGAAGACGAGGCCAAAGCCAGTGCTTTAAATGAAAGATGTTATAAAGATTTTAAGGCAAATTATGATGATTATGTAAGGAGGTTTCGGACGTGAGAGAGTTGACTTTTGCTGGGTTTTTAAAAAACTATGTTCGGTCACTTTCCATGACCAATACAAACAGTTTATACAAGCTGGCTGAGGAAGCGTGGGATAGAAATCCTAGGCTTCGGGAGCCGCTTCTTCTCTATGCTGTATTCACAGACAAAATAGAGGTTTTGCTCCGTGCGACAAAAGCCCCCGCACTATATTCGGATTATCAGGATTTGATAAGTAAATATGATAAAGTAGGTTTTGAAGCAGCACTTAGGGATACAAAGTCATCTTTGCCGGGTGAATATAAGAAGGTGTGGCAAAGTTATTTAACTAAAAAAAATCGACTGCAAAATGATAACCACACTAAAGAACTTATGAGGAACAAGATTGTTAAACTCCAAAAGGTTAAAGGCGTATCTAACTACAGGCTTTACACCGATTTGGGGCTTAATCCCGGCAACTTTAATTCTTGGTTAAAGTACGGAGAAACTCGCAAGGTAAGCCTTGACACGGCTCGTAGAACAATAAAATATCTGGAAAATATGCCTCTATCCTAGAAGGCAATTAGATGGCTTCTGCCCTTTCAAATTGGCTGTTATAGAGGGAGGCGTAAAATCCGTTCCGCCTTAGTAGTTCTTTATGGTTACCCTGTTCTACAATATCCCCGTCTCTCATTACTAAAATCGAATCTGCGTCCCTGATGGTGGAAAGCCGGTGGGCGATGATGAAGGCTGTTCTGCCCTTTAGCAAATTTTCCATGGCTTTTTGGATTAAAACTTCCGTCCTGGTATCTACTGAGGAAGTGGCTTCATCTAAAATCAGGATTTTTGGGTCCCTTAAAATTGCCCTGGCAATGGTCAAAAGTTGTTTTTCGCCCTGGGAGAGGTTACTGGCTTCTTCATTAACCACCATTTTATAGCCATCCGGCAAGGTGCGAATAAAGCGGTGGACATGGGCCGCCTTGGCTGCTTTGACTACCTCTTCATCACTGGCGTTGAGCTTTCCATATTTAATATTCTCCAAAATGGTGCCGTTAAAGAGCCAGGTGTCCTGTAGGACCATTCCAAAGAGGTTTCTGAGATCTTTTTTAGTAAAATCTTTTAGATCGTGGCCGTCTATCAGAATGCTACCCCCATCCAAATCATAAAAATTCATCAATAGCTTGACGATGGTGGTTTTCCCTGCTCCTGTGGGGCCTACAATGGCCACCTTTTGGCCTGGCTGTATCCGGGAACTAAAATTATTAATCACTGTGGTATCCTTTTTGTAGCCAAATTTTACATTTTTAAATTCAATCCCGCCTTGAATAGCTTCTAAATCAATGGCGGATTCTATTTCCGGCTTTTTCTCTCTTTCTTCTAAAAATTCAAAGACTCTTTCCGCTGCTGCAACAGTTGATTGCAAAATATTGCTGATTTGGGCTACTTGAGCAATGGGTTGGGTAAAATTTCTCATATATTGAATAAAGGCTAAAATATCTCCCACCTGGATTACTTTTTTGATGGTAAACCAACCGCCCAAAATAGAAACAGCCACATAACCTAAATTTCCGATAAAGTTCATAAAGGGCATCATCATACCGGAAATAAATTGGGATTTCCAGCCTGCCTGGTAGAGCTCATCATTGGCTTCGTCAAAGGTTACCTTTGCTTCTTGTTCTGCATTAAAGGCCTTGACTACCAAATGTCCCCCAAAGATTTCTTCCACATGGCCGTTAACCTTTCCCAAGGATGCTTGCTGAGCCTTAAAGTACTTTTGGGATCTCTTTACAATAAACATAATCAAGGCCAAGGAAAGGGGCATAATCAAAAGTGCGGCCAGAGTCATTTGCCAACTGATGGTTAACATCATCACCAAGACACCAACCAGGGTGGTTGCAGATGAAATAATTTGGCTCATACTTTGGTTAAGCGTTTGGCTTACGGTGTCAATATCATTGGTTACCCGAGATAAAATATCTCCGTGGGTGGTGGTATCAAAAAATTTTAAGGGCAGGCGGTTAACCTTTTCCGCCATTTCTTTTCTTAGGTTATAGGAAACCCTTTGGGCTACACCGGAGACGATGAAACCTTGGACTAAATTAAACACGGTACTGCCTAGGTAGAGGCCGATCAGCACAAAAATTATATTTTTAATACTGATAAAATCAATTCCCATTCCTTCCCTGCCGGCCAAACTGCCCATGGAGCCCTCAAAAATCTTGGTTGTGGCATTTCCTAAAAGCTTAGGAGCCAAAATAGCAAAAACAGCACTGCCGGAGGAAAAAAGAATTACAACCAGCAGCTTAAATTTATAGGGGCTAAGATAATTTAAAAGCTTTTTAAAGGTAGTTTTAAAATCCTTGGGTTTTTCAAAATTGTGGCCCATATGGCCCCCACGGCCCATGGGGCCCCCTCGCATAGGTCCCCCTAAGGGTCTCCCCGGTGGGGGACTGGCTTCTCTTTTATCGCTCATCTTGCTAATTCCTCCTCAGAAAGCTGGGACAGGGCAATTTGCCTGTAGACTTCGCAATCCCTCAGCAGTTCATCATGGCTGCCCATGCCTACAATTTCTCCTTCATCCAGCACAATTATTTTGTCTGCATGGAGAATGGTGTTGATTCTTTGGGCCACAATTAAAACGGTTTGATCCTTTAGCTCCTGACGCAAGGCCTTTCTTAAGGCTGCATCGGTTTTAAAATCCAGGGCGGAGAAGCTATCGTCAAAGATAAAGATTTCCGGTCTTTTGGTGATGGCCCTAGCAATGGCTAATCTTTGCCTTTGGCCCCCGGAGACATTGGTGCCTCCTTGGGATATTTCAAATTGCAAGCCTTCTTCCTTAGAGTTGATAAACTCCTTGGCCTGAGCCATCTCTATGGCCTTTTCCACCATTTGATCATCAATTAAATCCCCTTTGCCAAATTTAAGATTGCTGTCAATGGTGCCCTTAAACAATAGATTCTTTTGGGGCACATAGCCGATTTTCTCTCTTAAATCGTAGAGAGAAACATGCTTGATATTGGTGCCATCCAGTAGGACTTCCCCTTCGGTAACATCATAAAATCTGGGGATGAGGTTCACTAAGGTAGATTTACCGCTGCCGGTACCGCCAACAAAAGCGGTGGTTTCTCCGGGTAGAGCGGTGAAGCTGATATCTTTAATCACACATTCATCTGCTTCCGGGTATTTAAAGCAAACATTTTTAAACTCCAGATGACCTTTTAAGGGGCCTGAGAATTTTTCCGGCTGGGTGGGGTCAAGAATAGTTAAATCCTCTTCCAAAACCTCTGCAATTCTTTGGGCAGAGACAGAGGCCCTGGGTAGAATAATAGATAACATGGAGATCATCAAAAAGGACATTAAAATCTGCATGGCATATTGCATAAAGGCCATCATATCTCCCACCTGAAAGGTACCCTTGGAGATTTCATTGGCACCTATCCAGACAATCAATAGGGAAATGCTGTTCATAATCAACATCATGGTGGGCATCATAAAGGTCATTAGCCTGGCAATAAAGAGATTGTTTTTGGTTAAGTCAATATTGGCAAGATCAAAGCGTTTTTCCTCAAACCTTTGGGTGTTAAAGGCTCTGATTACCAAAAGGCCATTTAAGATTTCCCGCATGACAAGGTTGACCTTATCAATTAATTTTTGCACCCTTTTAAACCTGGGGATGGCGATGGAAAATAAAACGGTAACCAAGACGAGAATCGTAATTACCCCCAGGGCAACAATCCAAGCCATGCTGGTATTGGTTTTTAGGGTTTTGATAACGCCCCCGATGCCCAAAATTGGGGCATAGAATACCATCCTTAAGGACATGGCAGTAAACATTTGAATTTGCTGAATATCATTGGTGCTTCTGGTGATTAAAGAAGCGGTGGAAAAAACACCAAATTCTTGGTTGGAAAAGGCCAGCACCTTTTTAAACATAGATTCCCTTAGTTTTTTGCCCAAGGAGGCCGAAACCCTGGCAGCTAAAAAGCCTACTGAGATAGAGGCCGCTACTCCCAAAAGGGCGATTAAAAGCATAATCCCCCCAATGGTCAGGATATAGTTTGTTTGGGTATTGGCAATATTGATACCCATTTCTTCGTATTGCAGTTTGATATAGTTAACAGCTAGTTGGTTGATCAGTATGGGAGGCATGTTGGCGAATTGCTCTTCCAGTGAATCTCTTGGTATTTGATCCACTAATGCCCGGGGATCAGTTAAATCCAAGTCACCGGGAAATTGCCCCTCCATACTTTCCAACCCTAATTCCCCTTCCATAAAACTTAGGATGGTGAAGGTTCTGCCTAAGAGTTTATTAAGCAGTTCTCTATTTTCCGGGGTGGGAGCTTTTAGGATATAGAGAGCCCCGGCTTTTAGGGCGGGATACTTTTTAAGATAATTTTTTAACTGGGTCGGGGTTAAATCCCCCTGCTCGATCAATTGGTAATTGCTCCTCAGCAGGGCCTCTTCTTCCTCGCTGATAAATTGTTTTACTTTTTCAAAGTCCCTTACCCTCATTACCTCCGGTACTGCGTCTTCAATACCGCTTTGTTGGATGCCCACATTGACGATTCTGGACATGTATTGGGGTAGGGCTAAATCAGTCATGGCCTGTAAGAACAACAAGCCTATGATGATTATAATTAAAATTGTAAATGGTTTCAGCTCTTTCAAAACTCGAATCATATAATCTCCCCACATCTGTTTCTATGTGTTTTAGTTTAAATTAGTAAAAACCGACTAAACATATCTTAGCACAATAGCAGCTTTTTTACCTAATTTTTTTACAAAAGAAAGATAATTTGCCCCGCGAGAAGTCGGGGGCCGGGGGTGGTAAACAACGGACAGGGTAGAAAGCTGCCTTTGGAATAATATTTGAATAAATGGGCAGAAAATCGTGAATTAGGACAGCCTCTTAAAGAATAGGGTTATTAAGAGAAAGTACTTGGGGGGTAGAAAAAATGCAGCTATATGTGGTCAGTTTAACGGGGACAATAAAAAGGAAGCTGGCAGTCCTGGCCCTTTCCTTAGCCCTGGTAGGGCTGATTTTTGGTACCTATAGATTCTTGGGGCAGGATTTTATAGCGGTTGTCACCGGCGACAGTAAGCTAAGACCAATCTATTCGGTGGATATCGGTGAAAAAAAACTGGCAATTAGCTTTGATGCCTGCTGGGGCGCAGAACACACAGAGGGCATTTTGGCCACGCTAAAGAAGTATAATGTTAAAACCACCTTCTTTTTAGTTAATATTTGGATTAAGGATTATCCTGAGCTGGTGAAAAAGATTGTGCAGGCAGGGCATGAAATCGGACTTCATTCCACCACCCACCCGGATTTTGCAAAGCTGACCGAGAGTCAAATGAAGCGGGAACTGACTGATAATTACGAAGCAATTGAAAGTATCAGCGGCTTTAAGCCCATCCTCTTTCGCCCGCCCTTTGGCAGTTACAACAACACCATGATTGAGGTGGCGGAGCAAATGGGCATCCACTGCATTCAATGGGATGTGGATAGCCTTGACTGGAAGGACCTTTCCGCCGGCGAGATTCAGAAAAGGATTATGGATAGAGTCAAGCCCGGCTCCATAGTCCTAATGCACAACAACGGCAAGCACACCTTAGAGGCCTTACCTAACCTGCTGGAGGCTCTTCAAGGCCAAGGCTACCAAATTGTACCCATCTCGGAGCTGATTTATTTAGAAAACTACTATGTGGATCATCAAGGAGTACAGAAAAAAGTGAATTTGCCCAAAGTCCCTCCAACTGACAAATAGCAACGGTTATGCTACAATACTATTGATATTTGACAGGGGGCTGGGCTTATGAGGCTGGATCAAAATAGAATGCCCTTGGTGGAGGCTATGGAGGCCTATTTGGCTGAGGAGCCTTATCGGCTCCATATGCCGGGCCACCAGGGCGGACAAGCTGTGGCAGAGGCATTGCTGCCTCTGCTGGGTCAGCAGGCATTTAAAGCTGATTTGACGGAGATTCCCGGTCTTGATGATTTGCATCAGCCTCAAGGGGCAATTAAAGAGGCCCAACTGCTAGCGGCGGAGGCTTTCGGAGCCAAGGACAGTTTTTTTTTGGTGAATGGGGCAACTGCCGGGATAGAGGCCGCTTTTTTGGCCTTTTTAAAACCCGGGGACAAGATTTTTTTACCCCGTCACGCTCATCGTTCTGTTTTTAGTGCCTTGGTCTTGTCCGGGGCCTATC
>Ga0265293_10009505_pt1 | contig 13947 bp, 10 predicted proteins | sample Munlanlewell138R_FD_192505 | JGI IMG/M metagenome (GOLD analysis project Ga0265293, IMG submission 192505) | Leachate microbial communities from a municipal landfill in Southern Ontario, Canada - Leachate well 138R | ecosystem: Engineered > Solid waste > Landfill > Unclassified | place: Canada...
TAATGGCAAAACATTATGGACATATATGATTGATGAAAAAGAGGTGATGATTTCAAATGTTGATGAATCTGAAAGTGGCTTTAATCCTGCAACTATGCTTACTATTTACGAAGAGGGATTTAAATATCAATTTGTGCAAGAACGTTTTGAACAAGGACGTGCATTACAAATTATTGATTTATTTCCTAAGGATATAGCTAAAAGTGAATATTCACGCGTGCGTTTGTCTATAGATAAAGATAAAAATCAAATATGGAAAGTTGAATATTTCGCAAAAGATGAAAATACTTATACTATTACGGTTCTTAGTTATCAAATTAATAAGGCTATAGCTGATTCTTATTTTGAATTTGATGCGGCAAAACATCCAGGAGTTTTGGTTATTGATGAACGGTAATTTTTGCTGTTTGTGAAAAACAGTATCAATATTTTCTTTTTTTACACAATAGTACTTTGTGGTTTGTTGCGCATTGTTTCGTGCGTGTATGTATGCTTAGGGTAGCCAAGTAGTAAACATGCAGCAATAGTGTGGTCTTTTGGAATATTTACAATGTGTTTTATTTTTTTTGATTGAGCATCTGCTTGTACAATGAAACCGTTAAAACAACTTCCTATTCCATATGTTTGTGCATATAACGAGGTGTAAGTTGCCCATATATTTGCATCGGCTTTTAAAGATTGTGTTTTGAGTTCTTTGCCATGAAAAAACATTATTGCGGGGGCATTGTAGGTAATACATGCTTTGTTTGACTGTATTTTTTTCTCAAAACTATGTTTGTAATATGCTAATTTTCTTTGTTCTTTTTTTGTGAGAAATAAACTCAGTATAAATTTAGGAACAGGCTTAGTAAGTTTAGAAAAAAAAGTATATAATATTTGTAACGTTTCTTTTTCTATTGATTGTATTGTAAGAGAGTCGGTAACAATTGTTATTTGCACAGGTCGATTGTTGCTTGATGAGGGACAGTGAGCTAAATTCTCGATAAGCTTGTTGAGTATGTGCTCTGAAATTTTTTGAGAAGTAAAATGACGAATACTCCGCGTGTGAGCCGAAAGTGATACAAATTGTTTGGCTGTTATGCTTTGCGGTTGTAGCGTGCGTACTGGTTTATTGTCAAATAAAAGGGCAGCAGTAGGGCATATTGCTACGCAGTGTCCGCATGCAATACAGCTATTTGATATATGCTGTGTGTCAATATGTATTGCTCCTGTAGGGCAGTCTTGCTCGCATAATTTACATCGTACACATAGTTCTATATTTAATGTTATTGGCGTTTTTTGCATGAATCTACTTTCTTTTTTAATTTTTTACTTTCTTGACAAAGGCTTGCTAAGTAGCCAATTTTATATAAATCAAAAAATAACAAACGAGGTTTTTTATATATAAGTTGATATTCTATTGATGTATAAAAAAATGTATGAAATAATGCCAATACGGAAGTTATATGAAGGGCTTCTATTTTATGTAATATATGAACTAATCGAACATCGTCAGTAAAGTTTGCTTCTGAATTTTGAGATATACGAAGTTGATGTAAACTTTGAATTCCTTGTTTTGTTTTTAAAACAAAATCACGATTAGAATCAATGCCTACATGTATTAATGGATTGTTCACATGAATAATGGGTATATGTTTTTGCTTTAATTCATATCCAAATAAAGTGTCTTCGTGTCCATATTTTTTTATGTCTTCGTTAAAGCGTATTTCCTGAAAAATATGTTTGGGAATAATGAAATTAAAGGTGGTAAAACTTGTATATGGTGCAATAGCTCGTTCTTCTGCTGTTTTTACCTCTCGAACATGTCCGTATTTCCACCGTAATGTATGTGATTTTGCTGGTTTTATATTACTATATGTTGTGCCGCCACATAATACTGTATTTGGAGTGATAGCAGCAATATAGGTTTTTAAAAAAGAAGCATTGGGAATTTTAGCATCGCAATCCATAAATAAAATATACGGAAATGTTGCGTGTTCTGCGAGTGCATTTCTAATTTTTGAGCGACCTATATTTTTAGGAAGTTCGTGATACACAACATGCGGAAGTTCAGCAAGTGTTCTGTTGTTTTTTTTATTTTCCTCAAGAGAATAATCGTCTAAAATAATAATTTCAAATGGTATAGTACATGCTAAGGCTTGTTTGTGTAATTCAAGAACAAGTTCACGTATAGTATAATTATAAACAGGTATTCCAATTGAAAGCATAGTAATTATTCGTATTTTTCTTGAATTGCATTTGCAATTGTTTGTGCATTAATCATTATTTCGAGCGGGTCTGCAAGAGTGAATTGTTTATTTTGATACAAACAAACCCCATCAACAAACACTGTGTCAACATCATGTCGATTCATAGCATACACTATGTGCGAATATATTGAATATAAAGGTACAAGATGTGGCTGATTTATATTTATGATTATTATATCGGCTTGTTTGCCAATTTCTATCGAACCCACCTTATCGTCTATTCCAAGTACGTTTGCTCCATCTATTGTTGCCATTCGTACTATTTCTTTTGCTGGTAGCACTGTTGGATTTGCATTGTTCAGTTTATGAATAAGAGCTGCTGTTTTCATCTCTTGAAACATATCTAAGGAATTGTTGCTAACCGCACTATCTGTCCCCAATGCCACGGGAATATCTGCTTCTTTCATAAGAGGCACAGGAGCAATGCCGCTTATCAGTTTTAAATTGCTTTGTGGATTGTTTACAACGCCCACTGCATGTTGCGATAAAATTTCTCTATCGTGTTCGCTCATATACACGCAATGTGCAGCAATCGTTTTTCCTGAAAATATATTGTGTTGTGCTAAATATTCAATAGGCGTTTGTGAGTATTTTTCTAAATTTTGGGTGTATTCATGTTGTGTTTCCGATACATGTATATGCAAAGGAACATTATGTTTATTTGCCAGTGTACGAGCTTGTTGTAATATTTTTAGTGAACATGTATAAGGGCTATGCGGACCTGGTATAACCGAAATGCGTGAATTGTTTTTGTATAAAGATATTGTTGTATCTAATGATTCAAGTGTTGCATGTGGATTTTCGAAATCGGGTGCCGGAAAATCAACAATTGCCTGTGCTAAGACGGCGCGAATACCCATTGTATTGCAAATTTCTGCAACTGTATCTTCAAAATAATACATATCGGCAAAACATGTAGTGCCGCCTTGTATCATTTCAAGAATAGATAATTGTGTACCAATTGCAACATTTTCTCGAGTGCAAAATTGAGCTTCGGTTGGAAAAATATAATCGTTGAGCCATGTTTGTAAAGGCAAATCATCAGCCATTCCTCTAAAAATACTCATTCCCGCATGGGTGTGAGTATTAATAAGTCCTGGCATTACAACATTTCCTTGTGCATCAATAATTGTATCAGCCGAAATGTCTTTATATTCTTCGTATGAGCCTATTGCTACTATGACGCCGTTTTGTACACATAAAGTAGCATCATATAAAATATCGTCAGATTGGTTAACTGTTACTATGAAAGCATGTTCAATTTTTAAATCAATATGATTCATTTTGCTTGTTTGTGCATATATAATAAAAAAGCGAAAACAGTCGAATTGTCAATTAAAATGAGAATCCTACGCTCATGCTTAATTGTTCGGGCCAACCAACACCCACTCTGTATATATACCCACCGTTTGGAAGATGAAATCTATACCCAACATATATTGAAATAGGGAGCGGATATTCTAATTCACTTGTCCACCATTCAAATGCTTTCGTTTCTGTATTATATAATCCAGAAACACCAGCCGCTACTTCAAGGTGATGCCAATGTTCACCATGTATATATACCATATCTGCATAATAATAATACCCTAAAGGTTTCATAAGTAATGTAACACCACCAACGCCTGCACGTGCATTCCATACACCCTTGCAAGGATAGAAAAGATTTCGTTCGTATGCTACAGAGGCAACGGAATATAAAGGAGCAATACTTTGAAAATCAATAGAAGTACCAGCACTCAAATACATATTATTGTGTTTTATTTTTACGTATTGAGAATAGCTTGCTGTAGAAAAAAACACGAAGCAAAATAATGTAAATATGAATTTATATAGTTTCATAGTAATTGTGTATTAATATTTTATAAATATACGCCAAGCAATTTACAAAAAATACGAAATCAATATGGTAAAGTTTCAAAATAAAAATTGAAATGGCTTTGTCTTATCTTTTTCTTCGTTTAAATGATCCTTCATGTTTTTTATTATTGTATGATTTTTTTGTTTTTGGTGCGTTGTGAAAAAAATCATTCCCTTGTATAAAACCATTTTTTGAACCACGTGCTGCTTTTCCTTCGGGCACTTGTGCTATTTCAACCGAAATAGGAATTCCGTCATATATTGCATTTTTAAATGCCGAAAGTACTTTTGCCGTTTTTTCTTTTTCTACTTCAAAAAACGAAAATGATTTTAAAATATCAATTGCACCATATTGCACAGAGCGGTCGTTGATGTGTTCGTTGAGCAAGCGTAAAATAGTAGATTTATCTACGCTATTTTTTTTACCAATATTAATAAAAAATCGCGAAAAATCTTTTCTTTCTCGGTACGTATCTTGATTATAGCGTTCTTTTCCGAAATTTCGTTCGTTTCGTTCTTTTCTGTCAAATGTATCAGAGCGTTCGTGTTTATTTCGCAATGTATTTCTATTTTCTTTTTTGCCACTGTCTAAGGTTGTTGCTACATTTATATCAGGTGCGTTTTGATAATATTCTAACAATCGGTTAAATTCGTATGATATAAACTTTTGCAATAATTCTTCTTTGGTAAAATTTTCAAAATTACTGAGCATTGTGTCATATAAAGCTCCTGTTTTATCAATTGTTACTTCTGCATCTTTAATTTTTTGTATAAGATGTATAAGTTGTGCTTGACAAATTTCGGCACCGTGTGGCACTTGTTTTTGAATAAAAGATTTTTTAATAAATCGTTCAATTTGTCGTAATCGTCCTTTTTCGCGTAAATTTATTATTGCAATTGAAATTCCTTCTTTTCCTGCTCGTCCTGTTCGGCCGCTACGGTGAGTATATACTTCAATATCATCGGGGAGGGAATAATTGATTACATGCGTTAAATTATGCACATCAAGTCCACGTGCAGCAACATCTGTTGCTACTAACATATTTAGGTTTTTATTTCGGAATTTTTTCATCACATAATCGCGTTGTGCTTGTGATAAATCGCCATGCAAGGCGTCCGCATTATATCCATCTGCCATAAGTTTATCGGCAATTTCTTTTGTTTCTTGTCGTGTTCTGCAAAACACAATACCATAGATATCTGGACAAAAATCAGCAATTCGTTTTAATACTAAATATCTGTCTTTTGAGTGTACCATATACACATGATGCGAAACAGTGTCGGCACCAGCATTTTTATTGCCAATAGTAATTTCATGTGGATTATTCATGTAATTATTTGCAATACGCCGAACATTTGCTGGCATAGTAGCAGAAAACAGCAATGTTCTTTTTTCTGATGGTGTTTGTTCAAGTATGGTATCAATATCTTCTTGAAATCCCATATGTAACATTTCATCAGATTCATCAAGCACTAAATGACGAATATGCGAAAGGTCAATTTTTCTTCGTTTAATGATATCAACTAACCGTCCGGGAGTTGCTACAACAATATGCACCCCACTTTTAAGTGTTTTTAACTGTGTTTCTATACTTGCTCCTCCATATACGGCAACAGTGGTAATGGGTAGATATTTGCAATAGTTTTTAAAATCACGTTCTATTTGCAAACATAATTCACGTGTAGGGCAAATAACAAGTGCTTGTGGATATCGTAAATGTGTTTCAATTTGTGATATAATTGGTAGCCCAAATGCTGCTGTTTTTCCTGTGCCTGTTTGAGCTAAAGCTATTAAATCTTGATTTGTTTCAAGTAAAAACGGTATTGCTTTACTTTGGATTTCTGTTGGGGTTTCAAACCCTAATTCGCTAATTGCGTTTAAAACTTCGGGAGCTAAAGTACTTTTTTCGAATAATTTCATATATAACTGTTAAAACTTTTTTCTATAGCTAATTTTTTATCAGAAGAATTATATGTCAGGAGGTTAATTACATGACCTATAGAAAAATCGCAGCAAATATACATCTGATTCTCTAATAATCAATATACATTATGTGTTTTATGTTTTTCTTTTTTGTTAAATGTTCTTGCAATGTGCGTGTTTTTTTGAGCAAGTCGGTTTGCTTTACAAGAAAAAACGTATATTTGTTATTCCTTTTTTTAAATTAGTTTTAACCATATTGTACATATTAAAAAATATAATTATGAACATTCGTATTCCCCTTTTTTTAACGTTTCTTTTTTTTGCAACTAATCTATTTTCGCAAGACCCTAACTTTCACATTTATTTGTGTTTTGGACAATCAAATATGGAAGGACAAGGAAACATTCAAGCACAAGATAGAACTGTCGATAGCCGTTTTAAAGTAATGCAAGCTCTTGATTGTCCAAATTTAAGTCGTACAAAAGGCGAGTGGTACACTGCTACACCTCCTTTATGCCAATGTTACTCAAAACTTTCACCTGCCGATTATTTTGGTCGTACTATGATAGCAAATTTACCCGATAGCATCACTATTGGTGTTATAAATGTTGCTGTTGGTGGCTGCGATATTCGCTTGTTTGACAAAGATATTTATATGGATTATGATTCTACGTATGCTGAATCTTGGTTTACTTCTAAGGTTGAAGCGTATGGTTGGAATCCGTATCAACATCTTATTGATTTAGCTATTAAAGCTCAACAAGATGGGGTTATTAAAGGTATTTTACTGCATCAAGGTGAAACAAATACTGGACAATCGCAATGGACTTCATATGTGCAAAAAATTTATACCGATATGCTCACTGATTTATCCTTAGATGCTGAATCTGTGCCTATTTTAGCTGGTGAGGTGCTGTCGGTAATACCAAACTGTTGTTCCAGTATGAATACTATCATTAATAAACTACCACAACTTGTTGAAACTGCGTATGTAATTTCGTCTAAAGATTGTGAAGGTTTATTAGATGCAGCACATTTTAATGCTGAAGGATATCGAGTTTTAGGAAGACGATACGCGGTTCAAATGCTTTCTTTAATGGGATATGAGGCATATTATATGGAACCTGAATGTGGCGTTGTGGGCGAAAATTGGCAAATACTCTCTGATGCTGCCGCTTCTCAAAAAGCATACGTTACGCCTCATGGAGAACTAACACATGATGTAAATCCTCCTACAAATACAGCTGATATGATTACTATGAATGTTACGCTTGCTTCAGACACCACATATTTTGTGTATGGAAGATTCAATAATGTTTCAACTGATTCTGATGCTGTATGGATAAAAATTAATGATGAAGCATTTCAGCGTGTAGATAATCTTACAACAATAGGCTGGGAGTGGAAAGAATTAACGCAGGTAAATCTTTCGGCAGGTACGCACACGCTTACTATTGCATGTGCAAAAACAGGACTTATGTTGGATAAACTTGTAGTTAAAAATTCAAATATTTCCCCTATTGGTATTGGCGAAGAGGCTAAAGAAGAGTGTGCTCCAGAATTTTCTGTAGGATTTGATATGCTACAAAATAATGCTGGATATTATCTTGGTCAAAGTTTTCCAAATCCGTGTTATGATTCTACTGTAATTCCATTTACTCTTGCAACGCCTGAATATGTGTCTATTTCTGTGTTTGATTTACAGGGGGTTGAACTATTTGAATGTGTAGCACAAGAATTCCCTGCTGGTGAAAATTCTGTTTCATGCAATGTTGCTACACTTCCTTCTGGAACGTATGTATATCGTTTAAAAACAAATTCATACAGCTTGCACAAGCAATTTGTGATAAAAAAATAAATATAATTTTTACTCATTAAAAAAAGCAGTGATAGTTTGTATCACTGCTTTTTTGTTATATATGTTTACATGCGTTCTGGCACTGTAATTCCTAATAATTGCATGCCCGATTTAATAACCGTTGCAATTTGCTTTGATAGTGCAAGTCTAAATAATTGAGCTTGTGTGTCTTGTTCATTTAAAATTTGACATTCGTGATAAAAATGATTATACGATTTTACTAACTCATATAAATAATTTGCAATATGCGAAGGAGCATGTTCTTTTGAAGCAAGTTGAATACTTTCTTTATATCGAGCAAGTATTTTTATAACCTCTTGTTCTTTTGCATTACACACATACGAACCAGCATTGGTAGGTATTGCAATAGACTGTTCTTCGGCTTTTCGTAAAACAGAGCAAATTCGTGCATGTGTATATTGTATAAACGGTCCAGTATTTCCGTTAAAATCAATAGATTCTTTTGGGTCAAAGAGCATTGTTTTTCGAGGTTCTACTTTTAATATAAAATATTTAAGTGCTCCTTGCGCTATTATTTCATGAATAGAGTGAGTTTCTTCAGGAGTAAGTCCGTCTAATTTTCCTAATTCGGTTGAAATTGCAGCAGCAGTTTTATTCATATCCTCCATTAAATCATCAGCATCAACCACAGTTCCTTCGCGAGATTTCATTTTTCCGTCGGGTAATTCTACCATACCATACGACATGTGGTAAATTCGTTCAGCCCAGCTGTAACCAAGTTTTTTTAAAATGAGTTGCAATACCTGAAAATGGTAATTTTGTTCATTTCCTACCACATACACAAGCTCACGCATGCTACCAAATTCTTTAAAACGCTCAACCGCTGTTCCAATATCTTGTGTCATATACACCGATGTTCCGTCTGGTCTAGCAATAATTTATGATCTAATCCTTCGGCAGTTAAATCAGCCCATATAGAACCATCATCTTTTGCATATAAAACACCGTTTGCTAATCCATCAAGTACAATTTGTTTTCCTAATAAATATGTTTTTGATTCATAATATATTGTATCAAACGAAACACCCATACGCGTATATGTTTGTTCAAATCCATCATATACCCATGAATTCATAGTGTTCCATAATTCCATAGTTTCGGCATCACCCGCTTCCCATTTTCTGAGCAATTCACGTGCTTGACACATAATAGGAGCGTGTTCTTTTGCGTATTCCTCAGTTTCACCAGCAGCAATACCGTTTTGTATTTGCATTTTGTATTCCTTATCAAAACGCACATAGTATTTTCCAACTAAATGGTCGCCTTTGAGTTGAGCAGTTTCGGGAGTTTCGCCATTCCCAAATTTTTTCCATGCAAGCATAGATTTACAAATATGAATACCTCTATCGTTAATAAGATTTGCTTTTATCACTTTAAATCCATTTGCTTCAAGAATGTTAGCAATAGAATATCCTAACACATTATTTCTTATATGTCCTAAATGCAATGGTTTATTAGTGTTTGGCGAAGAGTATTCAACCATTATTGTTTCTGAGTCATTCGTAACAGCTGTTTTTCCATATTCTTCACCTTGTGCGAGTGCATCAAACAAAACATCAGACCAATAATCAGCAGAAACAGAAAGGTTTAAAAAACCTTTTACCACATTAAATGATTCAATTGTTGGAATATGATTTTGCAGATATGTTCCAATTTCTGTGGCAGTTTGTTCAGGTGATTTTTTTGCAATACGAACAAAGGGAAACACAACTATTGTTTTATCTCCCACAAATTCTTTTCGTGTTTCTTGAATTTGTATTGTATTAGGCTCAATAGAAGCCGAATATAAATCAGAAATAGCTGCTATTAGTGTATGTGAAATTATTGTATCAATATGTATCATGCTTATGTATTATTTTGATTGCAAAAATAATAAGAAATATGAAAGAACAGTGTGTTTTATATAAATCTTATGCAGTGAGCGGGTTATAATAGCTATGTACTCACTAACTTTTTATTTTTTACTGTACATAATTTGTTTTTTACTTTTTAAAACACTACTTTTATAGTTTCTATAAAACTAACCAATTTTAAATTTTTATCCCAATGAAAAAAATAGTGTTTATTTTATGTTTACTAAGTGTTTACTAAGTGTGAAGTATTCATTTAGCCAACAATGGCAAGGCAGTTCAACCACTAATGGTGTGATTAATCGATTTGGTACTACGCAAATTATACCAACAACAGACGGGAATCCGTATGTTGAAATTGATAATACCAATATATGGCTTAAGGAATGGTATAATCAACAATATATTGGGTATTATATGCAATTAACACCAAATAATTTTTTTATGAGTAGAGGCGTTCCTGTAGCTTCGTCATCTTCTTCAATTAATAGCGGTGCTTTTACATTTAAATATCATCTTGGTTCAGAAGATATCTTGTTTCAATTTCAAAATGGAAACTTATCTTTCTCAAAAGGTAATTTTACTATGGGGACATCATCATTTCTTGATCAAAACAGATTGTTTTTATATGGTAGATTAGGTGTTGATATACAAAATCCTTTATCTAAAATTCATGTGCAAGCAGAGGGGAATCCTAATTTTATAGAAGGACAAATAAATGGAACAAGTATGCATGGTTTTCAAATTTATGGTACAGATCAAGGGTTGTATATGGGTGTGAGTACAGCACAGCGTCTTGCATATATACAATCAGTTGATTTAAATACAGCTCCTTCTACATTAACATTGAATGCACGTGGTGGAAATGTAACTATTGGAACAACAAGTCCACAACAAGGATATAGATTATCGGTAAATGGTGGAATAATTTGTGAAGAAATAAAAATAATTCTCGATGTACCTGCATCAGATTATGTATTTGCAACTGATTATTCTTTAATGCCTCTTGATGAACTTGAATTATTTATAAAAACAAACAAACATTTACCAGAAGTACCAAGTGCAGTAGAATTTGCTGAAAATGGTTATAGTATTGGGAAAATGGATGATTTGCTGCTTCGAAAAGTAGAAGAACTTTCTTTGTATGTAATTGAATTACAAAAGCAAATACTCGAATTACAATCTCAAATTAATTTAAAATAAACATGAAACAGAAATTTATTTTCAAACTATTAGTTTGTTTATTGTTCGTTTTAATAAGCTTATTTGGATTTACTCAAAACAAAAATTCTAATATTGTAAGTGTCTTACAAACAGAGAATAGTATTGTGGTAACTTTTAATTTGCCAAAATACAATATTAAAGATACAAGTTTGTTTATTACTTATGGTATATCTGAAATTTTTAATACTATCGAAATTGAAAATTTTGGAATAATTGAGGATATAGGCTATCCTCAATTACCTCAATTAACTATTGCATTGTCTTTACCAGAAGAGGTAACTAATGTTAATGTTGTAGCTTCAAATATGAAAATTTATACAGAAGCAATAAATAGAAAAATTTTACCAATGCAAGAAGATTTGAAAATGAGTTCTAATTTTCAGATAAACAATAATTATTATAGTTCAGATGGTAATCAATACAATTTTTCCTATCAATTGTCTGAACCTTACATTGTTTTTGACCAAAATGGGATTGATTTTTCAATTTTTCCTTTTATATATAATCCACAATTAAATAGAATTGAAGTTCTAACACAAGGAGAATTTACAATATCATTTTCCAATGTAACTTCAACACAGAAAAAAAATGATTATACTTCATCTATTAGAGAAACATATTTGTCTAATTTTTTTGAAAACTATTCCAAACTTTCAAAAAATGGAAATGATTTTGATGGTAGATATTTGATAATAACAGCGCCAGAATATCAAAATACAATTACATATTTTGCTAATTACAAAAGAAATATAGGATATGTGGTAAATGTAGTTAGTACAAATACAACAGGGATAACCAATAGTAGTATAAAAAACTATATTCAAACACAATATAATAATGCAAATACAAGACCTGATTTTGTATTATTAGTTGGTGATCATAATCATATTCCTGCATCTGGTGGTAATGTATCTTATGATATTGATGATCCAATAACAGATTTAGAATATGCTAGATTAGCAGGAGATGATTATTTTGCAGATGTGTTTTTAGGACGTTTTTCTATATCAAACATCTCGGAATTGCAAAATATCATAAATAAAACTATTTATATGGAAATGAACTTATCTCGTTTTGATAAAAAAGCAAAGTTTATTGCAGGAGAAGAAAGTAATTCCTTTATGCAAAACCAATTTGAAAAAGGGCATAATAATGTAATTAACGATGTCTTTAATCCACAAGGGTATAATTGTCAAAAACTATATCAACCTATTTTGACAAATGTTATTAATGCTTTAAACGATAACCCTCTTTTTTATTTATATTCAGGGCACGGTAGTCAGACATCTTGGTCTGGTGGAACATTTTCTTTAAATAGTTCAGACCTTATTTTAACAACAAATATAGTGTTCCCTTTTGTGTTTGCTTTTGCTTGTCATACAGGAAATTTTGCCTATTCATCAACTTGTATTGGTGAACATTGGATTAGGCAACCAAATAAAGGTGCTGTTGCTTATTTTGGATCGTCTGTTTCAACATACACAAACAGTGATGTAGCTATTGAAACGAGAATATTTGGCGATGTTTTTATAGATAATGAGCGTATAGGAGAAATTATAAATTTAGGAATGAAAGATTATTGGCAACGTTTTTGGTCTTTTACGAATAGACAAAGGACGAAGCGTTATATGAAAGCATATAATTTGCTTGGCGATCCTTCATTAAATATACACGGAACAGGTTGTATTAATAATTTAATTTTTACTAATAATGAAATATTTAACGAAGGTGATGTAATTGCATATAGCGTGAGTAATACGATTCAAAATAATACTTCTTTCAATGTCAATAATGGAGCACAAGTGCAATTAACTGCTGGAAATTTCATTACACTGAAACATGGATTTAAAGCAGAAGCAGGTTCATGTTTTGTTGCAAAAATAGAACCTTGTGATGATAATGTCATGGGAATGGGAAAATCTATAAATAAGAAAAATGAAAATAATCAAGAAGATTTTTTTACAGATTCTTTTATAAAGTTAAACAATAATGAGACAATTTTTAACTTAAGCACATTCAGTTTTTTTCCAAATCCAACAAATTCAGATTTTTCTATTTCCTATACGATTGATGAAGATTCTTTTGTGAAAATTGAACTATATGACATATTAGGAAACAAAGTAAAAACACTATTGAATATTCAAAAACAATTAACAGGAAATTATTATTCTAATTTTTCAATGTTTGAATTAAGTTCTGGGACTTATTTTCTCGTTTTTTCACAGAAATCAAAAACAATAACAGGAAAAATTATTAAAAAGTAAATAATTATGAAAAACACAAGTATTATAATCGTTTTATTTTCATTTTTTTGCGTAGGATGCCAGGAAATAGATTGTCCTCATTTTCCAGACAATTTAAACTATTTTCCTTATGTAAATGGTCAAGAATTAAAATTTACGAATAATCAAAGTGATATTCACAGTTTTACAATAATTAGTAAAGAAAATTCAATACCAGAATCGTTTTCTTCAAATTGTAAATGTGCTTGTGACGTATATACAAAAATTGCAATGATTTCTAATGAAGACAGCATGAGAATAGAATGCTGGATAAATATTTCAAGCAGACAAGATATTCATTTTATTCGTATGGGTAGTTTCATTGATAACACACAGATAACAGAATTTTTATCTAAAGAAATAGAACTTAAACAGTTTAAGCTAACTTTTAAAGATTATAATAAAATAAGTAAATATTTAGAGGATACTATTTTATTGGAAAATGAAAACAATCAATTTATTACAAAAATGGTTTTTATAAAGAATAAAGGTTTGGTTTCTTATACAACAGTAAATGGAGAAGAGTGGAATGTAATCGATACAAATCAGTAAAAATGGCACACTCTCCAAGTAATAAAAACCGAATATAAATCAGAAATAGCTGCTATTAGTGTATGTGAAATTATTGTATCAATATGTATCATGCTTATGTATTATTTTGATTGCAAAAATAATAAGA
>Ga0265293_10009506_pt1 | contig 13947 bp, 8 predicted proteins | sample Munlanlewell138R_FD_192505 | JGI IMG/M metagenome (GOLD analysis project Ga0265293, IMG submission 192505) | Leachate microbial communities from a municipal landfill in Southern Ontario, Canada - Leachate well 138R | ecosystem: Engineered > Solid waste > Landfill > Unclassified | place: Canada...
CCGCCTATGACCGCGGAGTGCCGATCTTGTTCTATTACTGGCAGCCAGCGGGCCTGATGGCAAAGTACCGTTTTCATAAAGTGGAGCAGCCGCCGTTCGATCCCGCGTGCTGGGAAACGATCGTGTCGGGCGAGGGCAAGCTCTGCGCATCGGATTTTCTGACGGCAAAGCTGGCCATCGCTGTGTCAACGCCTTTTGCGCAAGGCAATCCGGCCTTGATCGAGTTCTTCGAGAACGTGCAGTTCGAGCCGGACATGCTCAACAAGGCCATCTTGCGCATGAACCAAGATCGAGTTTCGAGCCAGGACCTGGTCGTCGGGTATCTGCGGGAAACGAAGGACTGGCGCCCATGGGTGCCGGAACAGGTTGCGCAACGTCTCGATCTTTACACCCAGGCCGATGTGCGCGCCGAAAGGCAGGCCTTGTTTCCCGAGTGGAGCATGACGGAATTCGTGAATCGCCAATTGGTGGGGTTGGTACGCGCATACGGCTCGGTGTTCCACGGCATCAGCGACGTGATGCTCAGGGGCGTGTTGCTGCCCATCGAGACCGCCATGGTCAGGACTCCGGCCTGGCTGTTCCTGCTGCTCGCGGCGGCGCTGGCGTGGCATGCCACGCGGAAAATGGGCGCGACCGTCTTGTACACCCTGGGACTGTACCTGATTGGCGCGGTCGGTCTTTGGGACAAGCTCATGCAGACCTTCGCCCTGGTGCTGGTCTCCACGCTGTTTTCGGTCATTATCGGAATCCCCATAGGCATCATCGCGGCCAGGGGCCGCTGGCTACGGCGGATACTCACGCCGATACTCGACGTCATGCAGACGCTGCCCAGCTTCGTATATCTGATCCCCGTCCTCATGTTGTTCGGCTTGGGCAAAGTGCCGGCTTTGTTCGCGACCATCATTTACGCCGTGCCGCCGCTGATCCGCCTCACGATACTGGGATTGCGCCAGGTCGATCCAGGAGTGATGGAAGCGGCCCAATCGTTCGGGGTGACGCGTTGGCAAATGCTGACGAGGGTAACCTTGCCGTTGGCGCGTCCGAGCATCATGGCCGGGATCAATCAGACGACGATGATGGCATTGAGCATGGTGGTCGTGGCGTCCATGATAGGCGCGCGCGGCTTGGGGGAAGACGTCCTGGCCGGCATCCAGACCTTGGATGTCGGGCGAGGCCTGCAGGCGGGCATAGCCATCGTGATATTGGCCATCGTGATCGATCGCATTACGCAGGGCTATGGCCGTTCGCACCGGGCGCAGCAGCGCCGGCAAGATGAGGGGGCTTTCCGATGACGGACATCAAAATCGAGATGCGGCAGATCTACAAGGTCTTCGGCGTCCAGGAATCCATGGCATTGCGCATGCTGCAAGACGGCATGGACAAGGCGATGGTCCAGACCAAAACGGGATGCAACGTGGGGCTGGCCGGAGTCGATGCGGTGGTGCCCACGGGCCGGATAACTTGCATCATGGGGCTTTCCGGCTCGGGCAAGTCCACGCTGGTGCGGCATTTGAATCGTCTGATCGACCCCTCCCACGGTGAAATCCTTTTTGACGGAAAAAACATTCTAGAGCTGGACATGGCCGAGCTGCGCGAGCTTCGGCGGCATCGAATCAGCATGGTTTTCCAAGGCTTCGGCCTGCTGCCGCATCTGAACGTGCTCAATAATGTCGCCTTTGGCCTGCATGTCCGGGGAGATGAAAAGAAGCATGCCGCGGCGCATGCGCGGCAATGGCTGGAAAAAGTGGGACTGGCGGAGTACGGCAAGCGCTATCCGGATGAGCTGTCCGGGGGCATGCAGCAGCGGGTGGGCCTGGCGCGCGCGCTGGCGATCGATTCCGACGTCTTGCTGATGGATGAGGCATTCTCGGCGCTGGATCCGCTGATCCGCACCGAAATGCAGGATCAGCTGCTGACGCTTCAACAGGGGTTGCAAAAGACGATCGTATTCATTACGCATGATATCGATGAAGCCATGCGGCTGGGCCAGCACGTCGTGATTCTTCGGGACGGCAAGGTCGAGCAGGCGGGCACGCCGCAAGCCATCCGGGATACGCCGGCCAACGACTATGTCGCGCGTTTTTTCCGCACTCACGAGCAGCGCGTCGAAGCAGCGGCGGAGGCGCCGCGCGGGCAGGCCTGAGTCTCAGGGTTGAGAACCGGCGGCTGGATTCCCCGAGCGGTTTTCTGCTATCCTGGGTGCCACTTCAATGGCCCTTCTCTTGCTCGCGCTCGGGGTCGATCCGATCGCGCTGGATATTCCCGATGCTGCTCACTATCCCTGACCTTCTCACTCCTGATCAGGTGAAACAATGCCGCAAGGCGCTGGAACAGGCGGACTGGATCGACGGCCGCGCGACCGCGGGCCATATTTCCGCCAGGGCCAAAGACAATCTGCAATTGCCGCTGGATCATCCGTTGGCCGCCGAACTGGGAAACCTCGTTCTGCAAGCGTTGGCGACCAGCCCCGCTTTCATGGCGGCCGCGTTGCCTTTGCGCATATTGCCACCTCGGTTCAACCGCTACGAAGGCGGTGGCAATTACGGTTTTCACATCGATAACGCCATCTTTCATGCGCCGGGGTCTCCACAGCGGATACGCAGCGACGTTTCGACCACCGTCTTCTTCAGCGACCCCGAAGAATACGAAGGGGGTGAGCTGGTCGTTCAGGACACGTATGGCGAGCATGCCGTCAAGCTTCCCGCGGGTCAGGCCATCATCTATCCGGGCACGAGCCTGCATCGCGTCACGCCGGTCACGCGGGGCGTGCGGTTCGCCTCGTTTTTCTGGACGCAGAGCCTGGTGCGCAGCGATACGCATCGCGCGTTGCTGTACGACCTGGATTTGACGATACAGCGGCTGACCGTGGAAGAAGCGTCCCACGACGCCATTTCCCGGCTGACCGGCACATATCACAATCTTTTGCGCTTGTGGACGGAGCTTTAGGAGCCGCCATGAAAGCGCCGTTGCCACCGCTGGACGCCATTCCATCGACCATTGCCGCCGTTGCCGACTACATTCCATTTGCGCGGGAGCGCATGACGCCTTCGGCATGGGCTTATCTTGACGGCGCTGCGGCGGACGGACTGACGCGGCAAGACAACCAGGACGCGTACGGCCGCTTGAAGCTGAATCCCAGGGTGCTGCGTAATTTGGCGGGCGGCCATACCCGTCTCGAGCTTTTCGGGCTGGCTCTGGATTACCCGATATTGCTCGCGCCCGTAGCTTATCACCGGCTGGCCCATCCTCATGGGGAATACGCCGCGGCGCTGGGCGCCGCGGCCATGAAGGCTGCCATGGTTCTGAGCACCCAGGCAAGCACGTCGCTGGAAGACGTGGCGGCGCATGCGCATGCGCCGCCGCTTTGGTTCCAGCTCTATATTCAACAGGATCGCGATTTTACGCAGTCCTTGGTCGCGCGGGCCGAGAAGGCTGGCTACCGGGCGCTCGTTCTGACGGTCGATGCCCCGGTCAACGGCGTGCGCAACGCGGAGCAACGCTGCGGCTTTACCTTGCCGCTCGATGTGACGGCGGTGAACCTGGCGGGGCGGCGGCAAGCGCGATCGGCCGTCGCGAACGCCGGCGAAAGCGCTGTTTTCGGCGGCGAGCTGTTACACGGCTCGGCGACGTGGGATGACGTTGCCTGGCTCAGGAGCGCGACCCGTCTGCCCATTCTACTCAAGGGCGTGCTCCATCCGGACGATGCCGTCCAAGCGTTGGAGCAGGGGGTCGATGGGATCATCGTGTCCAATCATGGCGGCCGTACATTGGATACCCTGCCCGCCACGATCGATGCCTTGCCGGCCATTGCCGCTGCCGTGGCGGGGCGCGCGCCCGTCTTGCTGGACGGCGGGATTCGGCGCGGCACGGACATTCTGAAAGCGCTGGCGCTGGGCGCCAAGGCCGTGCTCATCGGCCGCGCCTACATCTATGGGTTGGCCGCGGCGGGCGCGCCGGGCGTGGCCCACGTGCTGCATGTCCTGCGTTCGGAGCTGGAAGTCGCCATGGCTCTTTCCGGCTGCCGCACCCTGGCCGACATTACCCCCGACATTTTGTGGCGTTCCGCTCGCTGACGCACGGCTGATCAGCGTTTTACATATGTCGCAAAAAAGCGATTCCTCTGCTTATCGGCGGAATTTATCTGCGCTTTTTTAGTCACATGTTTATAATTCAGTCAAGTGTTGAAATGCTTGGTTTTATGCACATATTTCAACGTTTAATTTATTGCCTATTTGTAATGGCGCATCAAGCACCTCACAGATGAGCCGAGCGGACCGTTGCGTTTTCGTTCCACGCTCGTACTGAAAACATCATTCTTGTACTCGAGCCAGCCTGCGGAGACCGTGGGCCGATTCTGAGGTGACGGGTGCGTGACGCTCGCTTTGGGATACAAGGCCGCGTGCCGATTCCTTGTCCGGATCGGGAACGCTTGCGAGGTATCCGTCTTTAATTTTGTAAGGTTCTCTATACGTGTTTTCGACCAACTATCGAGTGTGGTTTGCATGCTGCCCGGCGCTACGAAACATGGGGATCGGGAGCTGGGCTGCCTTGACGTCGTCGCTTTTGATGGCGTTCGGGGCAGGCATCGCATCGGCGCAGGGCGCGCAGCCCGCGGCGGGATTGGCGCAAACGGTCGAGCAAACCATATTGACCAACCCCGAAATCCGGGCGCGCTTCCATGAGTTCCAATCCTCGCTGGAGGGCCAGAACGTGGCGCGCGGCGCGTTGCTGCCACAGGTCAGCGCGCAAGGCTGGAGCGGCCGGGAATGGCGCAGCAATGTGGAGGACTCGCCGTCCTATCATTGGAACCGCCCGGGCTATAGCCTGGAATTGCGCCAGTTGCTATTCGACGGCTTCTCCACGCTCAACAACGTGAAGCAGCTGGGTTTCGAGAAGCTGGCCGGCTACTATGAGTTGATCGCCGCGACCGATCAGCTGGCGGGGCAGGCGGTCGATGCCTATCTCGACGTCCAGCGCTATCGCGACATGGAATCGCTGGCGCGGGATAACGTCGTCGTGCATGAAGCGACCCTGGCGCAATTGCGGGAGCGCCAGGAGTCGGGCGTGGGCCGCGGGGTCGATCTGGAGCAGGCGTACGGCCGCCTGTCGCTGGCGCAGACCAACTTGATGACCGAGAGCAATAACTTGAACGACGTCGTCCAGCGCTTTCGTCGCATCGCCGGAACGTCGCCGGCGGATGTCCTGCCCGAGGTCCCCGATGCGGGACGTCTGTTGCCGGGCGCGGAGACGAAAGACTTCGCTCCGTCCTTGCGCCGCAATCCGTCCCTGTTGGCCAAGCAGTCGCTGGTGCAGGCTGCGGAGGCGGGCAAGGATGCCGCCTTGGGACGCCACATGCCGACCTTGGAGCTGCGGGCGTCGACCGGCAGGGATCGGGAGCAACCCGTCGCCGCTTATCGGGACGTGCAAAGTACGCGGGTTCAGCTGATGCTGAGCTACAACCTATACCGGGGCGGGGCCGACCAGGCCAGAGTGCGCCAGACGATCGCCCAGCGATATGCCGCGACCGATATCAGGGACTACACATGCCGCAGCATACAGCAGGAACTGTCCCTCGCTTGGGGCAACATAGCGCGTTTGCGCGCCCAGATGCCGTTTCTACAAGAGCACGAAGCGGCAACGGCCAGAGTGCGCGTCGCTTATCGTCAACAGTTCCAGATTGGACAGCGTTCGTTGCTGGACTTGCTGAATACGGAGAACGAGCTGTTCGATGCCCGGCGCGCGCTGGTCAACGCCGGCTACGATTTGAAGAAGGCGGAGTATCGCTGGTTGGCGCTTTCGCACGCCATCCTGCCTGCCTTGGAATTGACGCAGCCGCATGAAAACAATATCGACGAAAGTCGTTTGTTGGCGTTTCCGGACGAAAATCTGCAGGTCTGCCTGACGCCTCTGCCGGACACGCGAAACCTGGCTCCGGTGGTGATGGAGTACCGTGGCGGAGATCTGCCGCCGCTCGTCAAGGACGGTCGGCCAGTGCCGGCTGACCTTTCCGTGCAGTGAGCTTCGGGAGCCGAGTGTGTCCGAAGAAAAAAGCATGGGCCGGTCGGAGCGGGAACGCGGCGAGCTTTCCGAGCTGGATACAGGCTTTATCCGTGTCCTGGAGGATTTGATCGATGCCCTGCTGGCCAATGGCACGCTGCGCATGACGGATCTGCCCGAGCATGCCCAGGCAAAGCTCAATCGGCGCAAGCATGCCCGGCAACGCTTGCGTGATGCGTTGGATTTGATAGACGATGACGACTCGAGCATCTGACAGTGCGCCGGCTGACGGTATCGGCGCGGCGTTCGGCAGCCAGGCCGAGAACGATGCCGTCCTGTCGGCGACGAGCGTGGGCGGAGCATGGCATATTCCGCCTCACGTCACTCATGACGATCCCTTGTTGGATTGCCTGGTCGCGTTGACGCAATGGCATGGGCATCCCGCCAGCGCGCAGGCGCTGAGCGCGGGCTTGCCCTTGGTCGATCAACGGCTGACGCCGTCATTGTTGGCGCGGGCTGCCGCCAGAGTGCGGTTTACCGCAAGGGTCGTGCGTAGGCAGCTCGATGACATCCCTGCCGGGTTGCTGCCGGCCATACTGATATTGAACGGCCGGCGCGCCTGTCTTTTGCTGGAAGCAAAGGACGGCGGCTATCTTATTCAGTACTCCGAGTCGGCGGCCCCGGTAGCCGTGCCGGCATACATCTTGGCGGAGCAGTATTCCGGAATCGCATGTTTCGCGCGTCCTGATTTCCGTGTCGAGGAGCGCGCGGCGAATGCCGTTGCCGATACACGCGGTCACTGGTTCTGGGCCGTTATCAAGGAAAACTGGCGCTTGTACCGGGATGCCTTGGTAGCCGCGGTATTGATCAATATTTTCGCCTTGATGATGCCGTTGTTCAGCATGAATGTCTACGACCGTGTCGTCCCGAACAATGCGATAGAAACGTTGTGGGTCCTGACGATAGGCATTGCGCTGGTGATGGGGTTCAACTTCATCCTGACCACGGTGCGCGCCTACGTCGTGGATACGGCAAGCAAGCGCGTGGATGTGAAGCTGTCGGCGCAGATTCTGGAGAAAGTCCTGGATTTGCGCATGGACAGCAGGCCCGAATCGGTAGGGTCGTTTGCCGCCAACTTACGTTCTTTCGAGTCCGTCAGGGATTTCATTGCCTCGGCCAGCCTCACGACGCTCGTCGATCTGCCGTTCGTGCTGCTGTTTCTCGTCATTCTGGCCTGGATTTCGCCCTGGATGGTGGTCCCGCCGCTGGTCGCCATTGCTCTCGTATTGCTCGTTTCCTATTTCGCCCAGCGCAAAATGGAGACGCTGACGAAGCAGACGTACCAGGCCAGCGCCCAGCGCAATGCCGTGCTGGTGGAGTCGCTGGGCGGACTGGAGACCATCAAGACCCTGAATGCGCAGGGCAACGTGCAGCGCATATGGGAAAGCGCCACGGAACACCTTGCCCATATGGGCGGCAAGCTCAAGCTCATTTCTGCGACGACCGTCAACTTCGTGCAGGCCATGCAGCAGATCGTGACCATCAGCGTCGTCGTGATAGGCGTGTACCTGGCGCAGGATTCGGCGTTGTCGCTCGGCGGCATCATTGCGGCCTCGATGATAGCCGGACGGTGCCTGGCGCCGTTGGGACAAGTGGCGGGCTTGATGATGCAATACCAGAATGCGCGTACTTCGCTGGATTCCGTCGACACGTATATGAGCCTGCCGGTCGAGCATCCCGACGGCAAAGTCTTTGTGCCGCGTCCGGTCCTGAAGGGCGACATCGAGTTTCGCAATGTCGTGTTCAGCTATCCTCAAAGCAGCCAGCCTTCCTTGAACGGGATTTCCTTTCAGATACGGGCGGGCGAGAAAGTCGGTATCGTCGGCCGCATCGGCTCCGGTAAAACGACGCTCGAGAAGTTGGTGCTGGGCTTGTATCGGCCCGATAGCGGAACCGTTTTGATCGATGGGGTGGACATGCGCCAGGTCGATCCGATCGATTTGCGGCGCGCGATTGGCCAAGTTCCTCAGGATCCGGTGTTGTTCTACGGGACGCTTAAGCACAATTTGATGATAGGCGCTCCGTTCTCGGACGATGTCGACATGCTTGCCGCCGCCCGTATCGCGGGCGTGGACGAGTTCGCCGCCCAGCATCCGGACGGATATGACATGCTGATCGGCGAGCGCGGCGATTCACTGTCGGGCGGACAGCGCCAGGCAATCGCCGTGGCGCGAGCCCTGGTCAACGATCCTGCGATATTGTTGCTGGACGAGCCCAGCAGCAACATGGACAACCAGAGCGAGTCGTCGCTGAAGCAACGGTTGAAACAAGCTTCCCAGGGCAAGACTATGATCCTGGTCACGCATCGGACGGCGTTGCTGGACCTGGTGGATAGATTGATCGTGCTCGATGCCGGCCGGATCGTGGCCGACGGTCCGAAGGACCAGGTGGTGGATGCATTGCGCAAAGGCCGCATCGCCAGGGCGGGAGCGCGGACAGCATGAGTCGTCCAGGCAAGGGCCGCCTGCGGCGGTTCATCGACAATGTGCGCCATCCCGTGGATTGGCTGCTGCAAGGCGATGCTTCGCCGCGCCGCGCGCATCCGGACGATCTCGTGGCCGACGCCCGCTGGGCCATACACCAGCAGCAGGCACGAGGATCCAGGCTGTTGCTCTGGCTATCGCTCGTGATCGTATTCGCGCTCATTGCTTGGGCGGCGTTTGGACATATCGACGAGATCGTGCGCGGACAAGGAAAAGTGGTGCCGTCCAGCCAGGTCCAGGAGGTTCAAAGCCTGGATGGGGGCGTGGTGGAGGAAATCCTGGTGCGGCCTGGTCAAGAGGTCGAGGTCGGACAGGTTCTATTGCGCATAGACTCCACCCGGTTTTTGTCGTCCCTGGGAGAGAACAAGGCGGAGACCTTTGCCCTGAAAGCCAAGGCGGCGCGCCTGGAGGCCTTGGCGAGCGGCAAGCCGTATGAGCCGTCGGCGGATGTGTTGTTGCAAGCGCCGGAATTGGCCGAGATGGAGCGCAGGCTCTGGGAGGCGAAAACCCAGGAGCTGCGCACGACGCTGAGCATCGCCAACGATCAATTGACGCAGCGGCGGGAAGAACTGCGTGAAACGCAAGCCAATCGCGATCAGGCCGCGTCCAGTTGCAGCCTGACTTCGCGTGAGCTGGCGGTTACTCGTCCCTTGTTGAAGAGCGGCGCGGTTTCAGAGGTCGATTTATTGCGCCTGCAACGAGAGGTGGCCCGTTACTGCGGCGAGCAGAAAGCAGCGAGTGCCCAGCTCGATCGCATCCGCTCCGCCATACAAGAAGCGGAAAACAAAATACAGGAAGCCGAGCAAAGCATGCGTAACCAGGCGCGCGTCGAGCTGTCGGATACGAAGGCCAAGCTCTCGACGTTGGAACAGGGCGAGCTGGCCCTGGCCGATCGGGTGCGTCTTGCGGAAGTACGCTCTCCCGTGCGCGGAACGATCAAGACGCTGATGGCCAATACCATCGGTGGCGTCGTGCAGCCGGGCAAGGACATACTGGAAATCGTCCCGCTGGACGACACGCTTTTGCTGGAAGTCCAGGTCGATCCGAAAGACATTGGGTTCCTGCATCCCGGCCAGAAGGCCGAGGTCAAGTTCACTGCCTACGACTTCGCCGTATACGGCGGCCTGGATGGCCACATAGAGCAGATCGGAGCGGATACGGTCACCGATCAGCATGGCAACACCTACTACATCGTCCTGGTTCGCACCGAGCGGGATGCCGTCGGGGACAATGCGATGCCCATCATTCCCGGTATGGTGGCGGAAGTACACGTGCTGACGGGAAAAAGAACGCTATTGCAGTACTTGCTCAAGCCGGTATTGCGGGCGAAATCCAATGCTTTCACCGAAAGATAGGTCGGGGATGGCGGACATGACGGCAAAACCTGTATTGATCGTGACGCACGACGATGCGCTGTGGCGGCATTGGCGAGGCGTCGGCGAAACGTCATGGCTGCCTGCCCGAGGCCGCAACCTTGCGGCGCTCGATCGTTGGCGCGACGGGGGGCGTAGCCTCGTGCTGCTGGATGCTGAGCTGCCCGGCTTGGCCGACTGGACCGATCCGGCTTGGCCCGCCCGCATGAAGGACCTGCACGTCGTCGTAGGCAGCATGCGGCCGAATGATGCGCAAGGGCGCCGAATCCTGGCGGCGGGCGCCAGCGGATACCTTCATGCTTATTCGCCGACGTCTGTGCTGGATCGTGCGCTGAAGACGGTGGATGCGGGCCATATATGGATGGGTCGATCCTTGCTGGCGCGGTTGCTCCAAGACATCGAGCAGCGCCTGCCTGTCCCGGCGGCCGATTGGGCGGAAGGCTTGACGAGCCGAGAGCAAGAGGTGGCTCGATACGCCGCAATCGGCAAGAGCAACCAGGATATCGGGGATTTGCTGGGCATCAGCGAGCGCACGGTGCGCGCTCACCTATCAGCCGTGTTCGAAAAACTCGGCGTTGCCGACAGGCTGTTCCTTGCCTTGAGGGTCCACGGCGTGCACTGACACGCCCGCCCCCGGCGGGTTGCGCCGACTCGCCGCCGAACCTGTCGGCGCCGCCAATATCGCATTGATCACGGGCCATCTACCATGGTGGTTTCTATCTTTTCGCGCGTCTGATTCGAGCGCGCGACGTCCCGCTTTGATAATGGAGTCGTTGTAAATGGCAATCGATACCGCCCTTGTGACACAGTTGACGGGCCAAGCCTGGTTGCGTAGCGCCGACGGCGAGCTGATTCCTTTGCGTCAGGGCATGCGTATTCCCGTCGATGCGCAACTGGTGACGGCTGAGGGCGCCAGCGTTCATCTGCAGATACCGGGTATGCACGATATCGTCATCGGCGAGAATCGCGAGTTCCATTTCACCGCGGATGTGGTGGATCCGCAGGTCGATCCGGCCTCCGCCGCCGCCGGCCCCGTCGAAGATCCCCAATTCGAGAGCCTGGTCGCAGCGATCAAGGCGGGACAGGACCCATTCGATGCCGTGGATCCCACCGCCGCCGTTTTGACGGGTGGCAGCGGGGGCGGCGGCGGCAGTTTCGTACGCTTGAGCCGTGTGCTGGAGACGACGCCTCCCTTGGCAGCGAGCTTTCGGAGTCCGTCCGGGGAAATGGCGGATACGGAGTTTGCCGAGCGTGGCATGGCGGAGGTAAATCCGGCATCAGCCGGTACCGACCCGGGTACGGGGAATGCTGGCGAGGGCTCTGGCTTCGATTCAGGCTCGGGTTCCGGATCCCGCCCCGACGTTGGCACCGTTTCCGGCTCTGGAAACGGCACGGGCGCTGGTCCCGGCACCGATGGTTACGGTTCCGATCAGCCGGGGACTGGTGGGTCGCATACGCCGTCCATGCCGGCGGCGCCCGATGGGGAAGAGGGCGGGGCCGGCGAGCCGCCTCGGCTGACGGTGACCATACACGGAAATACGGTCGAGTTCGTTTTCGACCAGGCGCCCATCGGCTTTGACGTCAATGACGTGCAAGTTGCCAACGGCGCGATATCCAATCTGGTCCAAAGCGCAAACGATCCCAAGGTCTGGACTGCCGAGCTGACAACGGCGCCGGATTTCGAAGGCGAAGTAACGGTTTCCGTTCCGGACGGCAGTTATACCAATCAAGCCGGCGTGCTCGGCCATGGCGCCGCCGCTTCGGTCATCGTCGACACGCTGGCGCCCGAAGCGGAGATACAAATACTTTCCATCGCCGGCGACGGCACGGTCAACGGCGTGGAGTCCAGGATGGACGATGTTTCCATTGTCGGCACAGTAGGAAAGGACGTCAAGGCCGGCGATACCGTTACGGTGCTCATCGGTGATCATGTCTTCACAGGTTTGGTAGGCGCCGACAAGACATGGACCATCGAGGTTTCGGGCTCCGTTCTGGTGGAAAACGCATCCTTGCAGGTCCGCGCGCAAGTCACCACCCGAGACCAGGCAGGGAATGCGGCGACGGCATCCACGAACGCCGGGTATGGCGTCGACTTGTCCGCGCAAGCCTTCATTACGATCGATACGATAGCCGGCGATGATGTTCTGAACAATGACGAGGCCTCCGTTGCCGCGACGACTGTCACGGGTACGGTCGGTGGCGACGCCAAGGTGGGCGATGTGGTGACGCTGACCGTCAATGGCGCGGTATTCGCGGGTCAAGTGACTGCGGGCGCAGGCGACGCGCTGGTTTACAGCATTGACGTTGCAACCGGGGATTTGCTGGTGTCTCCCGCCATCGAAGCGAGCGTAACCGCAACGGATGCCGCGGGCAATCGCGTGACGGCAACGGCCGGCAAGACGCTGGCTGTCGACCGCGAAGCGGAAGCCTCGATCACCATCGATACGGTAGCCGGCGATGATACTCTGAACGACGACGAGTCTTCGATGCTGACGACTGCCGTTACAGGTCGGGTCGGCGGCGACGTGAAAGCCGGCGATATGATCACGCTGACAGTCAACGGCACTATATACACAGGCCAGGTGGTGATCGATGCCGGTGACGCGCTGGTCTATCGCATCGACGTGCCCACGTCCGATCTGCTCGCTTCGCCTGTCATCGAGGCAAGCGTAACCGCGAGGGATGCGGCGGGCAATATCGCTACGGCAGTTGCGAATAAGGAATTGGTCGTCGACCGGAAAGCGGAAGCGTCGATTACGATCGATAGGGTGGCGCAAGACGACATTCTCAATGACGCGGAGTCGTCTTCACTGACTACCACAGTGAGGGGCACGGTTGGTGGTGACGTGAAGGCAGGCGATATTGTTACGTTGACGGTCAATGGCAATGTCTTCAACGGCCAGGCGGCGGCAGGCGCCGGCGGCGCGTTGATTTACAACATCGACGTCTCGACTGCGGATCTATTGGCGTCTCCGGTCATTGAAGCGAGCGTGACGGCGACGGATGCGGCAGGTAATCGTGCGACGGCAACGGCAAACAAAACACTGACTGTCGATCGTGAGGCGGACGCGTTGATCACCGTAGACGTGGTTGCAGGTGACGACATTCTGAATGATGACGAGGCATCGATCTTCACGACCACGATTACTGGTACTGTTGGCGGAGATGTCAAGGTAGGCGATACAGTGACGCTAACCATCAATGGCCAGACATTCACAGGCAACGTGGTCGCGGGAGCAGGTGGTGCGCTGGCTTATAGCGTTGACGTCGCGACTGCGGATCTGTTGGCTTCTCCGATCGTTGAAGCAAGCGTGACGGCGACCGATGCAGCGGGAAACCGTAAAACGGCGACGGCGAGTAGGACGATAAGTGTCGATCGCGAGGCGCAAGCATCGATCACGATCGATACGGTAGCAGATGATGACGTCCTGAACGACGACGAAGCGTTGACAACCACGATGACGATTACGGGCACGGTGGGCGGCGACGCGAAAGTGGGCGATACGGTCACGCTGACTATCAACGGCAAGACGTTCACAGGCCAGGTTATGGCCGGTGCCGGCGATGCGCTGGCCTATGGCATCGACGTGCCCACGTCCGATCTGCTGGCTTCCCCGGTCATCGAGGCGAGCGTGACGGCAACGGATACCGCCGGCAACCGCAAAACGGCGACGGCAAATAGAACGTTGGCTATTGACCGTGAGGCGGACGCGTCGATCAGCATTGACACAGTGGCGGGCGACGACATTTTGAATGACGATGAGTCATCAGCGCCTATAACCACGATCACGGGTACCGTCGGTGGTGATGTCCGGGTGGACGATACGGTGGCGCTAACCGTCAATGGCCGGACATTCACGGGCCAAGTGGTTGCCGGCCTAGATGGCTCTTTGGTTTACAGCATTGATGTGACGACCGCAGATTTGCTGGCCTCGCCCACCATCAATGCGAGCGTGACGGCGACGGACGCCGCCGGCAATCACAAGACGGCGACAGCAAGCAAGACGCTGGATGTCGACCGCGAAGCGGAGGCA
>Ga0265293_10009507_pt1 | contig 13947 bp, 12 predicted proteins | sample Munlanlewell138R_FD_192505 | JGI IMG/M metagenome (GOLD analysis project Ga0265293, IMG submission 192505) | Leachate microbial communities from a municipal landfill in Southern Ontario, Canada - Leachate well 138R | ecosystem: Engineered > Solid waste > Landfill > Unclassified | place: Canada...
AATGATATGGACGATTTAGAAGCCATTTTAAAAGAAAAAAGACACCTTTATAAAGATGTATTAATTATTACAGATGGTGTATTTTCAATGGATGGTGATATCGCAAATTTACCAAAGATTGTTGAACTTGCGAAAAAATATGACTGTCTAACGTATGTAGATGATGCCCATGGTAGTGGTGTTTTAGGTGAAAATGGGAGAGGTACAGTTGATCATTTTAACCTTCATGGACAAGTCGATTTTATTATTGGAACCCTTTCTAAAGCAATCGGTGTTGTTGGAGGGTATGTAAGTTGTAGTAAGGAAGTAAAAGAGTGGCTTTTAAACTTAGGAAGACCACAACTCTTTTCAACCACAATAACCCCAGCCAATGCCGCAGCGATTATTGCGAGTATTGATTTATTAGAAAGTACGAGTGAATATAGTGATCAGTTATGGAATAACGCCAACTATTTAAAGCAACTGTTAAATGATTTAGGCTTTAATACAGGCCATAGTCAAACACCGATAACCCCTTTAATTATTGGAGATGAAGCTATGACGATTGCCTTATCAAAAGCCCTTCTTGAAAAAGGGGTTTTCGTATCACCTATCGTCTTTCCTACGGTACCTAAAGGCACCGCTAGACTCAGATTAATGCCTTCAGCACTCCATACCCATAAACAATTAAAAGAAGCGGTAGATATTATTCATGAAACTTCAAAAACTTTAGGGATATTATGAGAAACTATCACTCACATACGTATTTATGCCGCCATGCTTCTGGTAGGCCAATTGATTATCTAAATAAAGCGGTGAAGTTAGGCTTTACGCATTATGGCATTAGCGATCATGCGCCTATGCCTAACTTAGAAGTGCTTGGAAGTAGTAGGATGTTATATAGTGAATACGCTATTTATTTAGATGATCTATTAGAAGCCAAAACCATTTTAAAAAATAAAATAGTAATCCATCAAGGCTTAGAAGTGGAGTATTTTAACTTTTATCATGAGCGTTATGAACATTTTTTACAAGAGATGGATTATCTCATTTTAGGTCAACACTATATTATTTTAAAAGATGGCTCTTACTTATCAACCTACAGACTCACTTCATTAGAACACATAATCATTTACAGAGATACCTTAATGGAAGCCTTAAAGAGTGGTTATTTTAACCTTCTTTGTCATATTGGTTTATGTTTTTATAATATAAAAAATCCCACTAAAGAGATGTTAGAAGCTTTAAGACCAGTCATAAAGTTAGCTAAGGCTTTAGATATACCCATTGAAGTCAATGCTAATGGACTTAGAAAAGCTTTAAGAGTAGATAAAACCTTTAGTTATGAAAATGTATTATACCCTAGAAAAGATGTTTTTAAAATGGTTCAAGAAGAAGAGGCTAAAGTCATTATTCAAAGTGATTGTCATTCTAAAGAGGATATGTATGATTGGGCTATTTTAGAAGCAAGAAAATTTGTAGAAGAATTAAAATTAAGTGAAATTCATGAGTTAAAGATGAATTACTATAAATAAAAAAACATTTGTGATATGATAAACATACAGAGTAAAGTGGAAGCGTAAAGTGACATGTCATGGGATGTCGGACATGGACGAATACTTATCTAAGTAGCGACTTCCATTTGCATCCGCTGTAGTGATATGGTGGATCTCTTATATTAGGAGGTCTTTTTTAATGAAAAAGAATGTTTATAAGTTAGTTATAGGTGCCATTTTAGCGGCACTGAGTGTTGTTTTAAAACTTACATTTGATTTATGGATTAGTATTCCAACCTTTGGTTTTCCATTTTATGGAATACCGCTTGCTTTAGCCGGCATCTTATTGGGTCCTATTTATGGATTTATGGTTGCAGTCGTTGCGGATACCACCTTTGGTTTGGTGATGGGTTATATGCCTTTATTTGTGTTTTCTAGTATCGCATGGGGGGTTATCCCTTCCTTGTTTAAAGTGAGAAAGCATATCTCCTATTGGGTATTGATTATTTTACTAACGTATGTGGTTGCCTCTCTTGCAAACTCAGCGGCAATGTGGATTTATTTTGGATTTGAAATAATGATGAAAACATTTTATTTTAGATTGGCATTAATCCCACTGTTTACGCCGATTATAGCGATTATTTCAAAACTCGTTTATGAGCGGATGATCGATTTTGTTCCGATGTTAAATATTCAAGAAAAAGTATAAAAAAAGCCTAACTCCAATCAAAGGAGTTAGGTTTTATTTTTTCGTTCGATCTACGTAATATAAACCCCAATGTTTCTCTGGTTCAACAGGGTTATTGCCGCCTTTCCACGGTTCATCAAAGGCTTCAAAGTAATACACCAAGACGTCATGTTCTCGTGCCCACTTATCAATACCTTCAATGTATGCTCTATGATTTTCAACATTAGTATAACTTAAATCAAAGTCCGAAGACGTAGGCCAACCAAGTTCGGTAATAATAACGGGTATATTTGGGTATTTTTCTTTGGTTTTATTGTATTCATTGATGGTTTCTTGTATGGCATCTTTAAAAGGTGTTTTAGTCCAAAATGGATAGATGTGGATACTGATAAAATCCACCTTTTTTGATAAACTTTCAATTTTATGATTCCAAAAATAGACACCCTCACAAAAGGTCACCTTTTGTTTGGTGTGTTTTTTCAATTCATCAATATAGTAGCCCATCTTTTCAACGCTGATTAAATTTGGATTCCAATCACTCGTGTTTTCATTCCCCGCACTTACATAGTTTATAATGTCAGGGTATTGATTAGCTAAATCAATAGCCTTTCGTAAGACAGATTCATTGATAGGAATGTTTTTATTGAGTTCTTCTTGTGGAATTGGTAACCCCCATCCAACGTGTTCGTTATATACTTCGCCACCTAAACCAAGCCCTAACATAACTTTTAAAGGGAGTTTATCTTCTTTAATAACTTCTAAAACCCTTTGTGCATGAAGGTTTGGATCATACAATCTAATTTGTTTATACCCATCTTTTACTAGGATATGTAAGTCTTCTTTAATTTCTTCAACGCTTGGATATTTATGCCAAAAAGGGTGCTGGTTTTCCCTAAAACCAGAATAACAAATGCTTTTTTATGTATTTCATCTTGTTGAGTTTCTTTCAATTAAACTAACGTCTAAGACACGGTGGAATTCTTCAGGTTGTCTGTTTTCTAGTAAATCAACCAACGTTTGCACGGCCATTTCACCCATGTGTTTTATCGGTTGGTCAATCGTTGTAATCTCAGGTCTAACAAGTTTGGTGTATTTAATATTATCAAAGCCAATAATTTGAACATCCTCAGGGACTTTTCTGCCTAACTTTTTTAAAATATTGAGTGCGTTAATCGCTAAAAAGTCAGTGGTTGCAAAAATAGAATCAATTTGAGGGTTATCTTTTATGATTTGTTCAATCTTTTCCAAATCAGGATTAATTAAATCGCCATCAAAGTGGATGTAGGGAATATTGTGCTGAATCAGTGTTTGTCTAAAACCACTTGATCTTTCTGCGGTTGTCAGTAGAAAGGATGGTCCTCTTAGTTCTAAGACAAAGTGGGCTCCGCCCTGGATTAAACGTTGTGCGGCAATGGCACCACCGATCATATTATTGGATGTAATAGAGGGGATATTTTCTGATAAGACATGATCAACCGTTACTATAGGATGGGGGCTATTAATCAGTGATTCCGCATTGTGTGCGTTACTAGCAACAATAATACCATCAATGTTGTATTGCCCTACAAATTGGATGTAGTCAGCTTCTCTATCTCTATTGTCCTGGGTGTTACAAAGCATGATTTTATAACCAAGTTGCATCGCTTTGTTTTCAATGCCATCTAATAAATCAGAATAAAATTGTGTACTGACATGTGGTACAAACACACTAATGAGTTTAGATTGTTTATTATAAAGTGAGCGTGCAAGTTGGTTAGGGACATAATTTAATTTTTTAATGGCTTGTTCGACCAATCGTCTTGTTTCTTCGTTGACATAGCCTTTGTTGTTAATGACTCTAGAGACTGTTGCCACACTTACATTTGCGGCTTTTGCCACATCTTTAATGGTTGTCATAGATATTCACCTCTAATGTATTATATAATATATTATAGATAAAATAAAGAAATGGTGAAATTATGTATGTAAACATTATCGGTGCTGGACTAGCGGGTGTTGAGGCTAGTTATTACTTGGCAAATAAAAACATCAAAGTTAGACTCTATGAAATGAGACCTAAAAAGTTTACTGAAGCGCATAAGACGCCTTTATTTGCGGAATTGGTGTGTTCTAATTCGCTAAGAAGTAGTGATCCTTTAAATGCGGTTGGTATGTTAAAAGAAGAACTAACGTTGTTAGATTCTTTAGTGATGGAAGCGGCATTAAAAACCCAAGTAGAAGCGGGTTCAAGTTTAGCGGTAGATAGAACATTATTTTCAACCTATATTACAGGAAAACTCATTTTTCACCCTAACATTGAGGTGATTCATGAAGAAGTAACAACCATCGATCCAAATCAACCCACCATTATTGCAACCGGTCCATTAATTAGCGAACCGCTTAGAAATCATTTGAAAGATTTGCTAAAGTTGGATGAACTTCACTTTTATGATGCGGTAGCTCCTATTATAGAAGAGTCATCGATTGATAAAAGTATTTGCTATTTAAAAAGTCGCTATGATAAAGGTGAAGCGGCTTATTTAAATTGTCCAATGACATATGATCAATATAAAGCGTTTCATGAGGCTTTAGTAAGCGCTGAGGTGGCCCCTTTAAAAGACTTTGAATTAAATGTCTTTGAAGGTTGTTTACCAATTGAAGTGATGGCAAAAAGAGGGTTTGATACACTAACCTATGGACCATTAAAACCGGTAGGCTTAGAAAAAGATAACAAACCTTTTGCGGTTGTTCAACTCAGACAAGATGATGCACTAAAAAGTATGTATAATATGGTTGGGTTTCAAACCAATTTGAAATTTGGTGAACAAAGACGTATTATTAAAATGATTCCAGGTTTGGAAAATGCAAATATTTTAAGGTATGGCGTTATGCATCAAAACACTTATTTTAATTCACCTAAAGTGCTAAACGCATGTTATCAAGTTAAAGACCTACCTAATGTATTTATTGCTGGTCAATTAAGTGGAGTTGAGGGGTATGTTGAAAGCGCTAGTAGCGGGTTAAGTTGCGCATATCATATGTATCGATATTTAAATAATCTCAAATTAACGCCTTTTCCCAACACAACCATTATCGGTGCACTAGCGCATTATATTGCCACACCTAATTCCAAATTTAATCCCATGAATGCGAATTTAGGCTTGCTTTCTCCACTTGAGAAACATAAAAAATCACAAAGAAGACAACTTTATCATACAAGAAGCATAGAAACATTAAAGGACTATTTAAATGGATGAATCGATTGTTTTAAAATTTCATGACTACCTACTTTATGAGAAAAACTACTCACCACATACAATCGTTAGTTATTTAGGCGATATTGGTGATTTTAAAGATTTTCTTCTGCATGAAGGGTTTAGTAAAACACTCTTAATCGAACGAGAAAGTTTGTTCGATTATTATTTGTCGCACATCTCTGAGATGTATAAAGTTTCTACTATTTCAAGAAAACTATCTTCTTTAAAGACGTTTTACCGTTATCTAAAAAGAGAAAACTACATTCAAGAAAACCCTACCCTACTTATAAAAGCACCCAAACAAGAAAGAAAACTACCAAATATTATTCATGAACGTGAAATTAACTTAATTTATGATACCATCGATCGTACAACCCTTTTAGGTCAACGTAACTATTTAATCTTTGATATGTTATATTCGCTTGGTTTAAGGGCAAGCGAATTATGTAATTTATCGATTAAACAAATCGATTTAGGAAGATCGGTGATCATCATTAAAGGTAAAGGCTCTAAAGATAGAGTAGCGATATTACATGATGAACTCAAAGATACAATAAGTCACTATATTACCTATGTTAGGCCTGGTTTATTGATGAAAGGCGATGGGACGCATACCGATATTCTATTAATAAACTATAAAGGAACCCCTTTAACAACTAGAGGACTAAGGGTCATTTTAAATAAGTTATTTAAAGATGCTGGTGAATACATGAAAGTAAGCCCTCATACCCTAAGGCATTCCTTTGCAACAAGCTTACTTGATCATGGTGCTGATTTAAGAGTGGTTCAAGAACTACTCGGTCATGAGCATTTAAAAACAACACAAATTTATACGCATCTATCAACCGAACGCATTCAAAAAACCTATGAAAAACATCACCCTAGAGCAAAGAAGGTAAATAAATGAACATTATCTATGAAAACATAAAAGGAATTACACCAAAAAAGATAACGGAGGCTTCAAGAGGGATTATATTAAAAGGCAATCTCATCTTACTAACGTATTCTAATCATTTTGAAGACTATACAACACCGGGGGGTAGAAAAGAAAACAGCGAATCAACCATTGAGACCTTAAAGCGTGAATTAAAAGAAGAACTTGGTGTTACAGATATTTGCTATAAACCCATAGGTATTATTTTAGAATATTTTAAAGTGCGTGAAGATTATGAATTAAAACGCCATCATTACTATCTCATAACGAACTACACGATAGGCCAAGCAAACAGGCAACGTGATGAATTGATTTATGGAATGGAAAGTAAGTGGGTATCCATTGATGAGGCAATAGATAAAAACACCCAACAAATCAACCTGCGCTTAAAAAAAGGCTTAAACGAAGATAATCCGTTTATTACAACCATGGTAAGAGAAAACAAAATACTATCGTTTATAAAGGAGCATTACTTATGAGAAAATTTTATATTATAGATCAATTTAAACACTTAAACCCCAAACTACCTAAACGACAAACAACATACTCTGCAGGTTATGATCTAGCAAGCATTGAAGAAGTCACAATAAACCCCAGTGAAATCAAACTTATTCCCACAGGTTTAAAAGTAGAAATACCTAAAGATGAGGTATTGCTTGTTTTTCCTAGAAGCAGTTTAGCAATGAAAAAACACGTTACGATGAGCAATAATGTTGGGGTTATTGATGCCGATTACTTTAACAATTTAGATAATGAAGGGCATATTATGGTGCCTTTATTAAATTATGGACAAAGTCCCATTAAGATTGAAAAGGGCGAAAGGATTGCTCAAGGCATCTTTATTAAGTATCAAACCACGATCGATGATGAGCCTGTGAGTGAAAATAGAAGCGGTGGTTTTGGTTCAAGTGATAAATCCTAACTTTTTCACTCAAGTGGCTTGTATATAAAGGATATATAGTCTATAATAAAGATAACTTAATATAATTATTAGGTGCATAACAGGGAAAAAAGTGTAATTCTTTTGCTGCCCCAGCAACCGTAATAGCTGATGAGTCACAATAAACCATTGATTAACATCGAGAAGGTGTGATAAAAGTGAAGCTTGAGCCGGGAGACCTACCTAGTGATGTAAGTTTTTGCCTGGGTGAGCGAAAGAACTTTTAATAAAAAAAAGTTTATTTCTATGTCTAGGCATGGAAATTTTTTTTATTGATGACAGACTGGAGGGATAATTGTGTCAAAATTTAAAAAAGTTTTATCGGTAGTCGTACTGGCTTTTGTGTTATTCTTAGCCGTGGGGTGTGATAAGAAGCCAGAAAAAGGTGAAATGGTAGAGGTTGTTGTAATTGTTGAATCAAAAGATGAAGAATTATCGAACAAAACCCACCAAATTGAAGAGTTTAGTAGTGTGTTTGAATTATTACAAAAATACTACACCATTACATTTACGAGAAGTTCATTTGGTCCATACCTAAATACACTTAAAGCAGCCAATAAAGTCATTGGCGAAGAAGAAGGCTACTACATCGCGCTTTATATAAATGATGAATACGCACAAGTAGGTATTGGTGCTTACTATGTGAATAAAGGAGATACTTTTAAATTTGTAGAAGAAGCCATCACTTGGTAAATTAGGGGGGTAAAAACGATATGAAGTTAAAACTATTAGATATTATTATCATTTCGATGTTTACAGCAATCGTTTTTACTGTGGAACAAGTTTTAAGTGGGATACCTAACATCCAATTAACGGTATTGTTGTTTATCCTTTATACACGGGTTTTAGGGTTTAAAAAGACCATGATCATTGTTATCTTGCACACGTTGGCTGATAATCTATATATGGGGGGATTAAATCCGTTTGTGTTTATACCCATGCTCATAGCCTGGAGTTTAATACCGATTTTGCTATCCACGGTATTTAAACGTTTTAAGGGGGTCGTGTCTTTGACTTTATTTGCGTTTTTCTTTGGGTTTATCTATGGATGGATATTTATCCCCTTTACGATGATGGTGTGGGACATTAAGTTTATACCTTACTTAATCGCTGATTTACCTTTTGAAGCGTTAATGGGCTTTAGTGGTGCCCTATCTGTGTTTTTCTTATACAAACCACTGTATATCTTTTTAAGTAATCAACCTTACTTTAAACAACCATCTAAAAGTTATGCTTTAGAATGAAAAAAAAGAGTGCCTAGCGTTTTAGGCACTTTTTTTATTGGAGTTGTTCTCTAAGTTCTTGGGTAATTTTTTGGTGGGTATCTTCATCAATTTTATATTTAAACATATAAAGTAAATAACTACCTAAGACAAATAAGAAAGGGACAAGTAACATAGAAATACGAAGTGATAAAACCATGTGATTTGTCATATTGCTACTGATCATATTTCTTATGGTTTCTGTTGAGGGGTTTGTGCTATTAATAAAGTCAGTTAAGGGCTTAATGACTTTATCATTCATGCCTGATAATGCCAGCGTTAATGCAACCACTAACGTTTGAATGGAAGTAGCTAGTTTTACCACAAAAGGGTTTAATGAAAAGACAACAGACTCATTTCTTGTACCAAGTTTCTTTTGACCATACTCAATCGTATCAGCTAACATAATAATATGTAGTACTTGCATAAACCCTTGACCAAAAAACAACAAAAACCCTGAGAAGCCAATAAATACCATATTCATCGGGATAATGTAGCCTACTAAGAAAAACAATCCATAACCGGTGGCCATCGATATAAAAGCACCACTAAAGACTTTTCTACGACTAAAACGTTTCGTTAGTATCGGCAATAAAAAGAAACTCAATAATTGACTCCCCGCTAGCACAACAGAGAACAACGTAAACTCTAATCCACCATAACGGTTAAAATCATAGTTAAAAAAGTAAATACCTAATGCGGTGGTAATGAAATAACCAATGTTTAACAATAATATAATAAAGATGAGTACAACCAACTGATCATTTTTAAAGATGATACGTAACACATCTTTAAATTTCGTTTTATCTTGTTTAACTTGAGTGATTGGATCTTTTGATTCTTTAACAAAAAACACCACGACCAATTGAGATATTAAAAAGATCACCACAATAACTAAAGCCATTACTGAAAAGGCTTCTTTGGGTGTACCAGGATAAAGTGATTGGTAAATAATAGGTACTAAAGCGATTGTAATAAACATCCCAATACTTGCAAACATTCTCGCTTTAGAGCCTATTTTTTCACGCTCTCTTGGGTCTGTTGTAAAGGTGGGATACATACTCCAATAGGCAATGTCATTCATGGTATATGTCATATCGGATAACACATAAATTACACCAAATACAACCACAAAAGCAGTACCCTTTAAACCAAAGTCTTGGAATAACAAATAAAAACAAACCGCACTGGTAATTGCGCCAATTAAAATCCAAGGTTTGAATTTGCCATATTTGGATTGTTTATTATCGATAATCACACCCATAATTGGATCATTTACTGCATCCCATATTCTTGCAATAGAGATTACAATACCTACTGAAATCAACTCCACATTTGATAAACCTAAGGCATCGGTAAAGAAGACCATTAAATACGTACTATAAAGGGTGTAAGCTAAATCTCTTCCAAGTCCACTAATGGTATAAATGTTACTATTTTTCTTCATAAAACTACCTCAACTTTCTTAAGCCTTTCATAAATTTATGGTTTACAATATCTACAATACCTTGCGCCATCTTTAAGTTAAACGCGTCTTCTCCATATAACGCAAGAATTCTAAGTGGGGTTATATTGAGCATTTTTTTGGTAAGTAGTTGTTGTTTTTTTGGCATATCTTTTATTTCTTTTAAAGCCATCTTTATGAGTTTTTTTGAAACCATCTTTCCTAAAAAAGTACTGGATAAATCATCTATGGTGTTATTAATGGTAAAAGGTCTTTTATGTTTTATGTGTTTTTGGGGTAATGTTAAGTGGTATATATCACTAAAACTAGAGGTGTCATAAGTTTGATTTAGATAACTTAATTTAGGGTGTTCTACCCTCTCACCATCTATATAAATGAGTTGTTCAAATAAACAATGTCTTACATTTTTAGAAACATACACTTTATAAAGCCCGTCTTCTAAAATAAAACGATCTTGATAAATATCAAAGTATCTTAAATCCTCCAATGGAATTTGAATGGATATTTTACGTTCTTCGCCAGAAGATAAATGAACCTTATCAAAATATTTTAATTCTTTTGTCGGTTTATAAACGCTACTTTTAGGACCACCTATATAAACTTGAATGACCTCTTTTGCATCATAAGAACCACTATTTTTTAAGTTAAAGGAAACATTAAGATAACCATCATCAACAGACACAAAAAACGTCTCATAGCTAAACTCGCTATAAGATAACCCATAACCAAATGGATACTTTACATCGATATTAAATGTGTCAAAATAGCGATATCCCACAAAAATAGATTCATCATAATAAACACTAGAGTTATCACTTGAAAGACTAATATTTGAATCCGTTAACTTATTAATATAGGTTTCTGATAACCTACCTGAGGGTGAGTAACCATACAATATATCCATAATCGCACTTACACCCGCACCACCACTAAGTGAGGCAAGTAATACCCCCTTAGCTAACTCATCCACACTTAAATCAATGATACCCCCACCAACAACCACTAAGACGATGTTTTGATTCACCTTGTATAATTCATTTATAAAGTGAATTTGATTTATGGGAATAAAGAGATGCTCTCTATCAAAGCCTTCTTGTTCATAAGCATCAGGTAATCCAATAACAACTACGATTTTATGAGCGGATTTCGCCAACTCAAGCGTATTATCTATGATAGTATCACTTTCAAAAGTGATGCCTTTTGATACCCTAATATGCTTACTATAGTTTGATGCAATAGATGAAAATGTTTCTACTTTATAAGGATTAACCAAACTAGAACCACTACCTTGATAACGCATATCAAAACAAAAAGGTCCCGTTATTAAAATAGATTCATCATCTTTAAAAGGTAAGATGGCTTCATTTTTAAGTAACACCATCGATTCTCTTGCGATATGTCTTGCGGCTTGATGATGTGCTTCAAAATCAATCGTTTGATCGTAATCTACTTTATATTTCTTAACTAAAGAGGTTAATCGCTCCTTGGTTTGATTTAAACATTCAATTAAGGATTCATCCTCTAAATGAGGTTCCACAAAGCGATTAAAAAACCCCAAAGAAGAAGGCATCTCTAAATCATGAGAGGCTTTAAGTGAACTTAGTTTATCGTTGATTGCGCCCCAATCAGAGACCAACACCCCTTCATAACCCCACTCATTTCTGACGATGTCTTTAAGGATAGGATGTTCATTAGTATAGATCCCATTGACTTTATTATAACTGGTCATCATGGTTGCTGGTTTTTCTTTTAAAGCCAGTTCAAATGGCTTTAAATAAATCTCCCTTAACGCTCTTTTATCAATAACACTATTGATGGTATAGCGGTATTGTTCTTGATTGTTGGCAAAAAAGTGCTTAACCGAAGCACCAACACCCTCATCTTCAAGGCCTCTTATAAAACTGGCGCCCATCAAACCTGATAGAAGTGGATCTTCGGAAAAATATTCAAAGTTACGTCCACATAAAGGACTTCTTTTAATATTTATTCCAGGACCCAAAACCACATGCACATTTAACGCTTTTGCCTCTTTGGCAATGAGTGTTGCCATTTGTTTGATTAACGCTCTATCAAAACTACAACTGGTTAAACTTGCGGTTGGAAAAGAAGTAGCGATATGACTATTAAATTGTCCCATTGAATCATTCATTTTAAGTTGTTTTCTTAAACCATGAGGCCCATCCGCAAAAAATAAACGATCAAGTCCAAAAAGTGGTTTTGTTTCCCATTGATTTAGTCCTTCCGTAAAGGATAGCTTATCTTTATTCATGGATAACCTCGATAATATAACCCTCATATGGTCTTAGGTGGTTTTTTAAGTCATTGTGTGTATGCATGAGTGGCTTTGCTTTAATCATGTAGGTTTTCGTTTTATTAGTCATATTTAAAATGATTCTTAGTCGTTTATCCTGATACACCCTATCAAAAATATAGATATCGTTTTTCATACTTATGAATTGATAATCCCCTTTTAATAAACACTCATTATTCTTTCTAAAATGAATCATTTTTTTGTAAAAGTTTAAGATAGAATCTTTATCATTTAAAGCATCTAATACATTAACAAATGTTTTATTGTCATTTTCTTTTAACCAAGGATTTACCCAGCCTATATTATCCCACTGCATCGGTGTTCTAGCGTTATCTCTTGTGGATGTTAAAAGCATTTTATGAAGTTTAAATTTAGGAATCAACAACTTCCTGCCTACTTTATAAATGTTATGGGTTTCCGTATCTTTAATCTCATCAAGGGAGGTAAAGTTGGCGTTTGTCATGCCAATTTCTTGACCTTGATAAATAAAAGGGGTGCCCCTTAATGAAAGAAGTAACATAGATAATAATTTAGCACTTTCTTTATGGTATTTTAAACTACCAAAACGGTTAATACTTCTTGGTTGATCGTGGTTTTCAAAATACAAACAATTCCAAGGCAGGGCTTGTTGCCATTTATCTAGGGATTTTATTAATTTTCTTGGTTTGTATTTTACTTTAAACCACTTGTTATTAAAGTGGTCTACTTCCATATGTTCAAATGAAATGACTAAATCAAGCTCCCTACGCTCCTTAGCCATCAAGTCTAGGGCTAAATTCGGTGTAACTAAGACCGTTTCACCTACGGTAAAGGTATCGTATTTATCTAGCACATCCCTCCTTAACTCACGAAGAATTTCATGATTACCTTCTGTGGAATGATAGTGTTCTAATCCTGTTAAGACAAAACGTTTTTTACCATTATCAAGAGAGTTTTTATAAATGATGTTAATGACATCACAACGAAAACCATAAATCCCTTTATCTAACCAAAAGGTCATAATGTTTTTCACTTCTTGAATGACTTTAGGGTTTTTTAAGTTTAAATCCGCTTGGGTTTTATCAAAGAGGTGTAAGTAGTATTGATCGCCTAACTTCTCCCAAGTAGACCCACCAAAAAAACCTCCCCAATTATTTTTCTTATCGCGCCATAAATAATAATTGCGATAAGGATTATCTCTACCCTTACTTGCCTCTTTAAACCAATGATGTTCAATCGAGGTGTGATTAATGACTAAGTCCATAATAATACGGATGTTTTTTTCTTTGGCTTTTATAATGAGCCTATCCATATCATCCATAGAGCCAAACTCAGGGTTGATTTGATAATAATCAGCAATATCATAACCATAATCATGATTGGGTGATAAATAAACCGGACTTAGCCATATAATATCTACCCCTAAATCATATAGGTAATCCAGCATTTCAATAATACCGTTAATATCACCAATACCATCGTTATTTGAATCTTTAAAACTTCTTGGATAAACTTGATAAACAATACCTTTCTCCCAAAGTTTCATGATCATCACATCCTTATGTTTAAAATTATACATTAAAAGTATGAATAGTATGCGTTTACTGAATAAAAACCATAATTTTATGAACAAAGTTTTATAAGAAGAGGTATTTAC
>Ga0265293_10009508_pt1 | contig 13945 bp, 11 predicted proteins | sample Munlanlewell138R_FD_192505 | JGI IMG/M metagenome (GOLD analysis project Ga0265293, IMG submission 192505) | Leachate microbial communities from a municipal landfill in Southern Ontario, Canada - Leachate well 138R | ecosystem: Engineered > Solid waste > Landfill > Unclassified | place: Canada...
GTAGTGCCGCCCTTGCCCGGCGTGACCCCACCCACCATGTTGGTACCATATTCAATCGCCTGTTGTGAGTGGAAGGTACCCTGCGTGCCGGTAAAGCCCTGACAAATAACCCGGGTGTTTTTATTGACCAGAATGCTCATGCCTTGCCCTCCGCTGCGGCTACAACCCGTTTTGCTGCTTCATCCAGGCTGGGAGCGGGAATCATGTTGAGACCACTGGCCGCCAACATGGCAGCCCCCTCCGCCGCACGATTACCTTCCAGCCGAACCACCACCGGGACTTGCACACCAACCTCCCTGACTGCAGCAATAATCCCTTCGGCAATCATGTCACAACGCACAATGCCGCCAAAAATGTTTACCAACACGGCACGGACATTATCGTCGTCCAGAATGATTTTGAATGCTTCCGACACCCTGCCTGTAGTTGTACCGCCGCCCACATCAAGAAAATTGGCCGGCTGACCACCATACAGGCTAACCATGTCCATGGTCCCCATGGCCAGACCCGCGCCATTGACCATGCAGCCGATATTACCGTCCAGCGCCACGTAGTTCAGCTCAAACTTGGCTGCTTGCGCCTCGCGCGGATCTTCCTGAGTGACGTCACGCAACGCGCGCAAATCCGGGTGACGATACAGCGCGTTGCCGTCTACCGCAATTTTGGCGTCCAGACAATGCAGCTTGCCGTCGGTGCGCACCACCAGCGGATTAACTTCCAGCAGACTGAGATCGTTTTCTACAAACAGGCGACACATGCTGACAAAGATTTCACTAAATTCGCGTACCTGACCATCTTCCAGGCCCAGCTTATAGGCCAGCGCCCTGCCCTGAAACGGTTGCGCTCCGGCCAGTGGGTCAATGGCCGTACGGAAGATTTTCTCTGGTGTGTGTCTGGCCACTTCTTCAATGTCCATACCGCCTTCGGCACTGGCCAGAAACATCAGCCGACGCGTACTGCGATCCACCAGCACACTGAGATAAAGCTCACGGGAAAATTCGATGCAAGGCTCCACCAGCAAACGGTTGATCGGCTGCCCCTTGCTGTCAGTCTGGATTGAGACAAGTCGCTCACCCAGCCAATCGCGTGCAAACTCGGCGGCTTCGTCAATACTGTGTACCATCCGCACACCGCCGGCCTTGCCTCGTCCACCGGCATGAACCTGGACTTTGACTACCCAGCGACCACCGCCGAGGGTCTGACATGCGTGAACGATTTCATCCACCGTGGTGCCGGTAATACCCAGCGTCACGGGTAATCCGTAATCAGCGAACAGCTGTTTGGCCTGATATTCATGAAGATTCATGCCGCAATTCTCCTGCTGGTTTTGGAGCTGGCGTGATTCCCAGCGATGACTCTATAGATACCACAAAATAGCTGGTGCAGGTTTATTCTGGCTTTTTTGGCTTGTGCATAGCCGGATATTCTTGATTACTCTTTCATGCGGGCATAAAAAAACCGCCCCGGAGGGCGGTTTTGAAAGGATTAACGCTTTCTGCGGTTGCCGATATGAATCGCGGCTCCGTTGACAGCCAGCGCGGCTTCCTTGACTGCTTCCGACAAGGTCGGATGCGAGAACACCATCATGCCGATATCTTCGGCACTGGAGCCAAACTCCATGGCAATTGCGCCCTGCTGTACCAGCTCGGCAGCACTTGGCCCAATGGCATGCACGCCCAGTACGCGGTCGGTACCAGCATCAGCAATGATCTTGACGAAGCCTGCAGTGTCGTTGGCAGCCATGGCGCGGCCACTGGCGGCAAACGGAAACACACCGACGTTAACAGCAACGCCTTCAGCCTTGAGCTGCTGCTCAGTCTTGCCCACACCGGCAATTTCCGGATGGGTGTAGATAACGCCAGGAATCAGGTCATAGTTGACCTGTGGCAGCTGACCGGCAATGCGCTCGGCAACCATGATGCCTTCTTCGGAAGCCTTATGCGCCAACATCGGCCCACGCACCACGTCACCAATGGCATAAACGCCCGGAACACTGGTCGCGCACTGGTCATCAACAAAGATGAAACCACGCTCGTCCAGATTGACACCGCTATCGGCAGCCAGCAGGTTGTTGGTTTCAGGGCGACGACCCACAGCAACAATCAGCTTGTCAAAAGTGAGCTGCTGCTCGCCTTCGGCATCAGAAAAAGTCACAGTGACCTGCTCGCCTTTAACTTCACTACCGGTCAGGCGTGCACCCAGACGGATGTTAAGGCCCTGCTTGGTCAGTGCTTTCAGTGCTTCTTTACCAACCTGTTCGTCGATGGTCGGCAGGAACTTATCCTGAGCTTCGATCACGGTGACTTCGGCACCCAGGCGAGCCCAGACCGAACCCAGCTCCAGACCAATCACGCCAGCACCAATCACACCCAGTTTGGCAGGCACGGATTGAAATTCCAGCGCACCGGTAGAGTCAACAATAACTTTTTGGTCAACTGGCGCAGGCGGAATGTCGATTGGCTGGGAACCAGCGGCAATGATGATGTTGGCAGCTTCGTAAACAGCACTGCTGCCATCGCTACCGGTCACTTCGACCTGACGGTTGGCCAGAACCTTGCCGTGGCCTTCCAGTGTGGTTACGCCATTGGCCTTGAACAGGCCGGCAATACCACCAGTCAGGTTGCGCACGATGGTGTCTTTACGACCAATCATCTTCGGCACATCCATGCTTACATCGCCGGTGCTGATACCGTGAACTTCAAAGCTTTCTTTGGCTTCATGGTATTTCCAGGTGCTGTCCAGCAGCGCTTTGGACGGAATACAGCCGACGTTCAGGCAGGTGCCGCCCAGCGCCAGCTTGTCATCCTTGCCCTTGTATTTTTCAACACAGGCGGTTTTCAGACCCAGTTGGGCAGCGCGAATGGCGGCAACATAGCCACCAGGGCCGGCACCAATAACAATTACATCAAACTTATCACTCATGAGGCGTCCTCGATTGTACCCTTAGGGTACCGGGCTGCCCGCCTGACGGACAGCCACTGGTAAAAACAGATTAGATGTCAAGCAGCAGACGGGCCGGATCTTCCAGCAGGTCTTTCAGGGTAACCAGGAAGGTAACCGCTTCTTTGCCGTCAATCAGACGGTGGTCATAGGACAGTGCCAGATACATCATTGGCAGAATCACAACTTCACCATTAACAGCCATTGGGCGATCCTGGATCTTGTGCATGCCCAGAATTGCGGTTTGCGGCGGGTTGACAATCGGGGAAGACAGCAGCGAACCGAACACACCACCGTTGGAGATGGTGAAGGTGCCGCCCGTCATTTCTTCGATGGTCAACTTACCGTCACGGGCTTTCAGGCCATATTGGCGGATGGTTGCTTCGATTTCGGCCAGGCTCATGAACTCGGCATTACGCAGAACCGGAACAACCAGCCCACGGTCACTGGATACGGCAACACCGATATCCTGATAGCCGTGATAAACGATGTCCTTACCGTCAATGGAGGCGTTAACACCTGGCTGACGCTTCAGCGCTTCGGTGGCGGCCTTGACGAAGAAGGACATGAAACCCAGACGGGTACCGTTGTGGGTTTTCTCGAACAGGTCTTTGTACTTGGCACGCAGATCCATGATCGGCTTCATGTTGACTTCGTTATAGGTCGTCAGCATCGCCATGGTGGACTGGGCTTCAACCAGACGCTCGGCAACCTTGGCCCGCAAGCGGGTCATCGGTACACGCTTCTCGGTACGGTCACCAGCAGCAAACAAGGGAGCTTCGGCAGCAGCGGCAGCTGCCGGGCTGACGGCTGGCTTGCCGGCGGCGGCAGCAACAGCATCTTCTTTGGTCACACGGCCCGCTTTGCCGGTACCTGCAATGGCAGCAGGATCCAGCGCATTTTCAGCGGCAATTTTACGCGCGGCAGGCGACAACAGTGGTTCGCCGGCTGCAGGTGCAGCAGCGGGCGTGGCGGCTTCGGCGGCAACAGGCGCAGCGCTGGCTACGGCGTTGGTATCCAGCTTGCCCAGCAGTTCGCCGCTCAGTACGGTCGCGCCCTCTTCGGCAACAATTTCGGTCAGTACGCCGTCAGCTTCGGCCAGTACTTCCATCACTACTTTGTCAGTTTCAATGTCGACAATCAGCTCGTCACGCTTGACGGCTTCACCCACTTGTTTGTGCCAGGTTGCTACGGTACCGTCAGCAACGGATTCAGGGAAAGCTGGGGCTTTGATTTCAATCGCCATGGTCTAATTCCTACTTGATTCGATACAAATTCAGGGGCCGCACCCACTGGGTGCGGCCAATTGTGTTAAACGGTGAAGGCATCCTGCAGCAGCTGCTCCTGTTCCTCAGCATGCTGGGACGGATAACCGCACGCTGGGGAAGCAGAGGCAACACGGCCGGCATATTGCAAATTGAGCGTGCCATTATAGTCTGCTGCCACATTACGCATATGGTGCTGGCTGCAGTACCAGGCGCCCTGGTTCATCGGCTCTTCCTGACACCAAACCAGATGCTTCAGGTTCGGGTATTTAGCCATTTCGGCTGCCAGATCCGGTTCCGGGAACGGATACAGCTGCTCGATACGAACAATGGCAATGTCTTCACGCCCTTCAGCACGACGTTTTTCCAGCAGCTCGTAGTACACCTTGCCACTACACATGACCATGCGCTCTACTTTGCTGGCATCCAGCTTGTCAATTTCACCAATCACGGTCTGGAAGGAGCCATTGGCCAAGTCTTCCAGAGTGGAAGTAGCCAGCTTGTGGCGCAGCAGTGATTTCGGAGTCAGGGCAATCAGCGGTTTGCGCAGCGGACGAATCACCTGACGACGCAGCATGTGGTACACCTGTGCTGGAGTAGTAGGCACACAGACCTGCATATTGTGCTCGGCACACAATTGCAAGTAGCGCTCCAGTCGAGCTGAAGAGTGTTCCGGACCCTGTCCTTCATAGCCGTGCGGCAGCAGCATGGTCAGTCCTGACAGACGTCCCCACTTGGTTTCGCCGCTGCTGATGAACTGGTCAACAACGACTTGGGCACCATTGGCAAAGTCACCAAATTGCGCTTCCCAGATCACCAGGGCATTTGGCATGGTGCCGGCATAGCCGTATTCAAATGCCAGCACAGCCTCTTCCGACAGGAAGGAGTCGTGAATGGTAAAGCTCGGCTGGTCAGGCGACAGGTTTTGCAGGCCTACATAGACTTCACCGTCTTTCTGGTTGTGCAGTACCGCATGCCGGTGCGAGAACGTACCGCGGCCCACATCCTGACCGGTTATCCGGATCGGGTGACCATCGTGCAACAAAGTTGCATAAGCGGCAGTTTCGGCAAAGCCCCAGTTGATCGGTAAAGCACCTGCAGCCATTTTGCGACGGTCATCCAGGATTCTGGAGACCTGGCGCTGCACCACAAATCCTTCCGGAGTGTCCTGCATCTGCGTAGTCAGCCCCTTCAGGGTTTGCAGATCAAAACTGGTGTCATGCTCGGCAGTCCAGGCGTGGCCCAGGTAAGGCTTCCAGTCGACAAACAACTCCTCGTTTGGCTCCATCACCAAGCTCTTGGCAACGTGCTGACCGTTATCCAGTGCATCACGGTACTCTTCAACCAACTGCTGTACCTGTTCAGCAGTCTGCACGCCTTCGGCGATCAGCTGGTCAGCGTACAGCTCACGCGTGGTGCGCTGTTTGGTCACTTGCGCGTACATCAGTGGCTGGGTGCCGCTCGGCTCATCCGCCTCGTTATGGCCACGACGACGGTAGCACACCAGATCAATCACGATATCGCGCTTGAACTGCATGCGGTAATCAACCGCCAGCTGGGCAGCAAAAATCACAGCTTCCGGATCATCACCGTTTACGTGCAGGATCGGCGCGTGAATCATCTTCGCTACGTCAGTCGCATACTCGGTGGAACGGGTATCTTCCTGCTTGTTGGTAGTAAAACCAACCTGGTTATTGATGACGATACGGATGGTGCCGCCGGTTTTGTAGGCACGGGTTTGTGACATCTGGAAGGTTTCCATCACCACACCCTGACCGGCAAACGCCGAGTCACCGTGGATAGTGATGGGCAGAACCTGATCACCAACCGGGTCATTACGACGGTCCTGACGGGCACGTACCGAACCCTCAACCACTGGAGATACAATTTCCAGGTGTGACGGGTTAAACGCCATCGCCAAGTGGATCTCGCCGCCCGGAGTCATCACGTTGGAAGAGAAACCCTGGTGATATTTCACGTCACCGGAACTTAAGCCCTCGACACGTTTGCCATCAAATTCGTCAAACAGGTCTTGCGGGTTCTTGCCATAAGTATTAACCAGCACGTTGAGGCGACCACGGTGGGCCATGCCAACCACGATTTCCTTGGTGCCGTAGGAACCTGAGCGCTGGATTACTTCATCCATCAGGGGAATCAGGCTTTCGCCGCCTTCCAGGCCAAAGCGCTTGGTACCCGGATACTTGGTACCCAGGTATTTTTCCAGTCCTTCACCTGCAGTCAGGCGCTCAAGAATATGCACCTTGGCTTCGGCAGAAAACTGTGGGCGGCTGCGTACGCTTTCCAGACGTTGCTGGAACCAGCGACGCTGTTCGGAATCCACAATATGAGTGAACTCGGCACCAATGGTGCGGCAATAGGTCTGCTGCAAGGCAGTCTGAATTTCAGACAGGCTGGCCTCAGCTTTGCCAATAGCCAGATCGGACGTGTTGAACTGGGTATCCAGATCAGCATTGGTCAGGCCATAGTGTTGCACAGTCAGGTCCGGCTCTACAGGACGCACCCACAACCCTAGCGGGTCAAGGCTGGCAGCCTGATGACCGCGCATGCGATAGGCCTGAATCAGGCGCAATACTTCTACCTGTTTTTTCTCATGATCAGAGCTGACCGCGCCGGCAGAAACTGGCTGGGCACGATGCTGGTTTTTAGCCAGCAGTATGAACTGCTCTCGTACGGTTGCATGAGAAACATCAGTGCTGGCATTGCCGGCTTGGGCTGGCAGCTTGTCAAAATATGAACGCCACTCCTCGGGAACGGCATTTGGATCGTGAAGATAGAGCTCATACAGCTCCTCTACATAAGCAGCGTTGCCACCGGATAGGTGTGCGCTGTCCCACATGCGTTGCATAACGCTTTGTTGCATGCTAGTCACCCTTGATAAGGGAAACACTACCGGCATGGAAACTCAGTGACTCTTGAAGCCATACAAGCAGCGACTTCAACAAGTCACTACGGATCCCGCAGATAGTCTGGGCTGTACCCAGGAGTCCCTGCTGGTCGTCAATAACTTTCAAAACAGCTTGGTAAGCCGTCTTTCGTAGAGCCCATTTGCCCGGGACAAGCCCGGGCAAATGAAGTGCAGCCTGGTTATCAGGTCGCGTTTTGTAACAACATGCTGCGAATCCGTCCAATGGCACGGTTCGGGTTCAATCCCTTCGGACACACATTGGTACAGTTCATGATGTCACGGCAACGGAAGACACTAAATGGATCTTCCAGTCGTGCCAGACGCTCGCGAGTCTGGGTATCACGGCTGTCAGCCAGGAACCGGTATGCCTGCAGCAAAGCAGAAGGCCCCAGGAACTTGTCCGGATTCCACCAGAAAGATGGGCAGCCGGTGGAGCAGCACGCGCACAGGATACACTCGTACAGACCATCCAGCTTCGCGCGGTCTTCAGGAGACTGCAGACGCTCGATTGCCGGAGCAGGTGTATCGTTCTGCAGGTACGGTTGAACCTTTTCGTACTGTTGGTAGAACAGGGTCAGATCCACAACCAAGTCGCGGATAATGGGCAGACCAGGCAGTGGACGAATCACCAGTACGCCGTCTTTACCGATTTTTTGAGAAATCGGAGTGATACAGGCCAGTCCGTTGACACCACCGATGCACATACCGTCGGAGCCACAAACACCTTCACGGCAGGCGCGGCGGAATGCCAAAGTTTCGTCCTGTTCCTTGATCAGCTGAAGCACGTCCAGCACCATCATGTCCTTGCCGTCGATCTGGACGTCAAAGTTTTGCATGAAGGGGGCGGCATCCTTTTCAGGATTATAGCGATATACGCTGACTTTCAATGTATTAGGCAGAGACATTATGCTAACCCTTAGTAAGTACGCTCTTTAGGCTCGAAAGCAGGAACTGTTTTCGGTGAGAAGTTGACAGCACGCTTGCCGACAGTCTTAGTCTCCGGGAAGTACATGCTGTGGCACAGCCAGTTCTTGTCGTCACGCTCTTCGTAGTCTTCGCGGGCATGGGCACCACGGGACTCTTTACGCGCTTCGGCAGCAATGGCGGTTGCCTCGGCAACTTCAAACAGGTTCTGCAGCTCAAGAGCTTCGATACGGGCAGTGTTGAACGCGCTGCTCTTGTCGGTGATCTTGACCTTTTCGATGCGCTCGCGCAGATCGGCCAGTTCGGCAATACCTTTCTGCATGAACTCACCGGTACGGAATACACCGAAGTAGTTCTGCATGCAGCTTTGCAGCTCTTTACGCAGAGGCGCAACATCTTCGCCTTCGGTACGCTCGTTCAGTCCGGCCAGGCGGGACATGGAACGCTCGATATCGGACTCGCCGGCGTTACGGGTATCAACACCTTCACGCAGGGCTTTTTCCAGGTACAAACCAGCAGCGCGACCAAATACAACCAGGTCAAGCAGCGAGTTGCCGCCCAGACGGTTGGCACCGTGTACGGACACGGAAGTCACTTCACCCACACCGAACAGGCCATCAATGATGCGATCATTGCCGCTGCTGTCCTGGGCAATCGCCTGGCCATGAATATTGGTAGCAATACCACCCATCATGTAGTGACAGGTTGGTACAACAGGAATCGGCGCAACCACCGGGTCAACGTGGGCAAAAGTCTTGGATAGCTCACAGATGCCTGGTAGTTTGGCGTGCAGTTCTTTCTCGCCAAGGTGATCCAGTTTCAGCAGTACATGGTCGCCATTAGGACCACAACCGTTGCCTGCCAGAATCTCTTTGACCATGGAGCGCGCAACAACGTCACGGCCAGCCAGGTCTTTGGCATTCGGTGCGTAACGCTCCATAAAGCGCTCGCCGTGCTTGTTGATCAGGAAGCCACCTTCACCACGACAACCTTCGGTTACCAACACACCGGCGCCGGCAATGCCGGTCGGGTGGAACTGCCACATTTCCATGTCTTGCATTGGAATGCCGGCACGCAGGGACATACCCACGCCATCCCCGGTGTTGATCAGGGCATTGGTGGTCGATGCATAGATACGACCTGCACCGCCGGTCGCCAGCACAGTAGCCTTGGAGCGAATGTATACGGTCTCGCCGGTTTCAATGCAGATGGCAATCACACCTACACAGGCGCCGTCCTGGTTCATTACCAGGTCAACTGCGTACCACTCGTTGAGAAACTCAGTACCGTGCTTCAGGTTGGCCTGATACAGGGTGTGCAGCAGGGCGTGACCGGTACGGTCAGCAGCAGCACAGGTACGGGCAGCCTGGCCGCCACGACCATAGTCCTTGGACTGGCCACCGAAAGGACGCTGATAAATGCGGCCGGTTTCGGTACGGGAGAAAGGCAGGCCCATGTGCTCAAGCTCAAACACGGCCTCGGGGCCAACAGAGCACATGTATTCGATAGCGTCTTGGTCACCGATATAGTCGGAACCCTTGACGGTATCGTACATGTGCCAGCGCCAGTCATCGTTCGGATCGTCAGAAGCGATGGCACAGGTAATGCCGCCCTGGGCCGACACGGTGTGCGAACGGGTCGGAAAAACCTTGGTTACTACGGCAGTTTTATGGCCGCCCTGGGCCAGTTGCAAAGAAGCGCGCATACCAGCGCCGCCGCCACCAATAATGATGGCGTCATAAGATAGAGTACGAATACCGGTCATGGATCAAATTCCCCAAAGGATCTGGATGCCCCAGACAAAAAGCACAAACATCAGCACACCACACAGGGACTGCACCAAAAAGCGTACAGCACCCGCCCATTTGCCCAATGCCATCTGGGTCAGGTAGTCAGTCGTGATGGTCCACATACCCACCCAGGCGTGCGCACCCAGTGCCACGAGGGTCAACAAGCTAAAGACGCGCATCCAGCCCTGAGAAAACAGACTGTTCCACTGGGCATAATCCATACCGGGGTTTGCAATTACGTAACCCAGCAAAAAAATGGTGTATACAGCCAGAACTACGGCAGATACACGCTGGGCCATCCAGTCATACAGACCGGAACGCGAAAAATTAGTTACATAAGTTACCATATCCACACTCCAGCGAGCAGAATCAACACAGCGGCAATCACCAGAACCGCTTTGGAACCGAGCTTCCCGGCCTCCATGGTTTCACCGGCCAGGCCCATGTCCATCAGGACGTGGCGAATACCGGCCACCAAGTGGTAAAGCAGCGCGGACAACAGGCCCCACACTACCAGTTTGGCAAACCCGCCAGTCAGGCATTCCTTGACTTCAGCGAACCCCTGCTCGGAAGCGAGGGACTTGTCCAGACCCCACAGCAACACGATGATCCCGAAGAACAAAATGACTCCGGAAATACGGTGCAGAATGGACGAGTAAGCTGTGATGGGTAGCTTTATTGTCATTAAATCGAGATTTACAGGTCTTTGGCTTTTCACGGCGTAATCACACTTTGCAAGCCCCAAATACTGCAGGGCGGTTATTGAAAGGGCACCTTTCAGGCACCTGTCTCCAAAGGACGAACTTCAGCAGCAACGGGCACTAAGCCACTCTGCCGAGCCGCCCCCGAGTATAGTGCAAAACCGGCCAGTCGTACAATGCCATTATATTCGCCTAAAAGCGCATTGCGCCCGTTTGACATAGTGGCCGAGTATGTGCATCCGATGAGTATACCTAGCCACCCGACAGTTTCAGCAAGTGTTTAAATTGACATTCGGGTTTATCACTTTATGATGTTGCGGGCTCTTTTGAGCCGTGACAATTTCAAGCACAACTAGGAGGCCACAATGGCTGACAAAAAAGCGCAGTTGACAATTGGCGAAGGCAATACCCTCGAGCTGCCTATTTATTCCGGCACTCTGGGTCACGATGTCATTGATGTCCGCAATCTGATTTCCAGCGGCTACATCACCTACGACCCGGGCTTCATGTCCACCGCTTCCTGTGAGTCCAAGATCACCTTCATTGATGGTGACAAGGGCATCCTGCTGCATCGCGGCTACCCGATTGAAGAACTGGCGTACAAGTCCGACTACCTCGAAACCTGCTACCTGCTGATGCACGGCGAACTGCCCAACAAAGAGCAAAAAGACGAGTTTGTCGACAGCATCACCCGCCACACCATGGTCAACGAACAGCTGAAGTCTTTCCTGAACGGCTTCCGCCGCGACGCCCACCCGATGGCCGTCATGTGCGGCGTGGTTGGCGCACTGTCCGCCTTCTATTATGACTCCCTGGACAACGACAACCCGCGCCACCGTGAAATCTCCGCCCACCGCCTGATTTCCAAGATGCCGACCATTGCCGCCATGGCATACAAGTATTCTGTCGGCCAGCCCATCATGTACCCGCGCAACGATCTGGGTTATGCAGAAAACTTCCTGCACATGATGTTCAACACTCCAGCCGAAATCAAGCCGATCAGCCCTGTGCTGACCCGCGCCATGGAACGCATCCTGATCCTGCATGCCGACCACGAACAAAACGCCTCAACCTCTACCGTACGCCTGGTAGGTTCCACCGGTGCCAATCCGTTTGCCTGTATTGCCTCCGGCATTGCCGCCCTGTGGGGACCTGCTCACGGTGGTGCCAACGAAGCGGTACTGCTGATGCTGGATGAAATCGGTGATGTATCCAACATCGAGAAGTTCATTGCCAAGGCAAAAGACAAGAACGATCCGTTCAAGCTGATGGGCTTTGGCCACCGCGTGTACAAGAACTTCGACCCACGCGCCAAGGTCATGAAAGAAACCTGCGACGAAGTCCTGTCCGAACTGGGCATTCACGACCCGCAACTGGAACTGGCCATGAAGCTGGAAGAAATCGCTCTGAACGATTCCTACTTCAAAGAGCGCAACCTGTACCCGAACGTAGACTTCTACTCAGGCATCATCCTGAAAGCCATGGGCATCCCAACCAGCATGTTCACCGTGATCTTCGCGATGTCCCGCACCGTTGGCTGGATCTCCCACTGGATGGAAATGCTGTCCGAGCCACACAAAATCAACCGCCCACGCCAGCTGTACACCGGCGAAACCAGCCGCGAGTACACTCCAATCGACAAGCGCTGATTAATGTAGGCTACACAACAAAAAGGCTGCCATTTGGCAGCCTTTTTGTTTTCTTCCCGTCCCGTGTCTACCTATAAAAAACACCACAACTCAGAGCGCCGTCTCGCCCTCCAGCCAGCCAATCATGCGAATGGCATCCTCTCGCGTCTCTCCGCACACATCGACACTGGCAGCAAAACCCGCGCAAAAAGCCGGACGCAATGACGTACCAAACAGCAAGCACAGGTTCTCTTCATCTAGGTGCAAACAGCGCACACCAGCCGGTTTACCCTGCGGCATGCCCGGCATTGGTGTATTGATGGAGGGCGCAATACAACAGGCGCCACACCCCGGGCGACACTCCATAATCAGTCTCGATCCAGCCGCTTGATCAGGCTGGAGGTATCCCAGTTTTCTCCACCCATCGCAATTACATCGGCATAAAACTGATCCACCAACGCCGTCACTGGCAGCTGTGCCCCGTTACGCCGCGCCTCTTCCAGCACCAGGGCAAAATCCTTGCGCATCCACTTGACAGCAAAACCGAAATCAAAATCCCGCGCCAACATGGTCTTATAGCGGTTTTCCTGCTGCCACGACTGCGCCGCTCCGCCACTAATGACTTCCATCGCAGCATGCGCATCAATCCCCGAAGACTCGGCAAAGTGCAGCGCCTCGGACAAACCCTGCAACAACCCGCCAATACAAATCTGGTTCACCATTTTGGTCAACTGACCACTACCCACCGGCCCCATCAGTCGCTGCATGCGAGCATAACAAGCCAACACCGGCTCAATAACCGCATAATCCTTCGGCTCCCCGCCGACCATGATGGTCAGGCAACCATTTTGCGCACCCGCCTGTCCACCAGACACCGGTGCATCCAGCATCGCCACACCCTGCCCCGACGCAATCTGCGACAGCTCACGCGCGACCTCCGCCGAAGCCGTCGTATGATCAATCAGATAAGCACCAGCCTTCATGCCTGCCAGCGCTCCTTGCCCACCCAGCACCACTGCACGCAAGTCATCATCATTTCCTACACACAAGCACACCACATCAGCGCCATCAGCAGCCAACGCCGGCGTAGCTGCCTGTCGCCCGCCATGTTCGGCCACCCATTTGGCAGCCTTTTCAGCACTGCGGTTATAGACACAAACCTCGTAACCAGCTCGAGCCAAATGCCCGGCCATCGGATAACCCATATTACCCAGACCGATAAATGCCACTTTTTTGCTTGCCATAGTGCTTAAACCCCCGGATTGACTGCTTGGCGACGCTCCAATATACCAGCTTGCATAGCCGTTACGACACCAAGCAGCTTTCCTTATCAGGCGGAGGAAACAAGCAGAATAATGAAGTAAACATGAAGTTATCTACAAATACTCATAAATTCACCCCGACAACAGTAGTGGCATTGACTCTTATCAATACACCTCTTGCCGGCTTTGAGCAGAATTTCTGCTGTTACAGCTACAACCGCACTTTAGCGTCAGGCAGCACGTCTGCCCAACAAACGGATGGAAATTAACCATGAATACAACCACAAGTTCCGCCTATAACTACAAGGTGGTTCGCCAGTTTGCCGTCATGACGGTGATCTGGGGGATTGTCGGGATGCTGGTCGGCGTCCTGATTGCCGCCCAGCTAGTCTGGCCCTCCCTCAACTTCGACATACCCTGGCTTACCTATGGACGGCTACGCCCTCTGCACACTAACGCGGTGATTTTCGCCTTTGGCGGCTGCGCGCTGTTTGCAACCTGTTACTACT
>Ga0265293_10009510_pt1 | contig 13943 bp, 12 predicted proteins | sample Munlanlewell138R_FD_192505 | JGI IMG/M metagenome (GOLD analysis project Ga0265293, IMG submission 192505) | Leachate microbial communities from a municipal landfill in Southern Ontario, Canada - Leachate well 138R | ecosystem: Engineered > Solid waste > Landfill > Unclassified | place: Canada...
CGATTAGTTATTGCAAAGTGTGTCCTTCTTTTTTACAATTAACTCCTAAATGAAGATTACTGATATTCAAGCAATTGAAGTTATCGATTCACGCGGAAATCCGACAGTTCGCGCATTCATAACGCTTGATGATACCTCTACTCATGTCGCATCAGTCCCATCAGGTGCTTCAACCGGTGCGCATGAAGCAGTAGAGTTAAGAGATAATGATGCAAACAGATTTTTAGGGAAAGGAGTTTTACAGGCAGTAAAAAATGTAAATACCACGATAAGAGATACACTCGTTAATACGGAAATCGATCCAAATACCATTGACGAGAAGCTTATCGCGCTTGATGGCACTCCAAATAAAGGAAATCTTGGCGCTAATGCACTTCTTGCTGTATCACAGGCCGCTGTTCGAGCAAGAGCTCACGCTGAAAATAAATCACTGTGGAGATTTATGAATGAATACTACTTCAATAAAAAAACTGTTTCATTTCCTCGACTTCTGGTAAACATTGTAAACGGCGGAAAACATGCTTCATGGAATTTTGACATCCAGGAGTTTATGATCGTCCCAAACACGAATATCCCCTCAGATTCTGTCAGAATTGCGACAGAAATATTCCACTCTCTTGGCAAACTCCTTCATGAGAGAAATCTCTCAACACTTCTTGGTGACGAAGGTGGGTATTCTCCTGCTACACTCTCCTCAAATGAAGAGGTGCTCGAAACCATTATCCTAGCAGGTAAAAGTGCAGGATATGAAAATGGACAAGATTTTAGGCTATCACTTGATTGCGCTGCCACAGAATGGTTTCAAAATGGGCAATATATTTCTCAAAAACGCAATGAAGAGATACCTGTAGAAGATCTTATTCAGTATTATAAAGGACTGACAGAAAAATATCAGCTTCTCTCAATTGAAGACCCGCTCGCAGAGGATGATTGGGAAAATTATAAAACTCTTACTCGTGAAACGGATGCAATAATTATCGGAGATGATTTATTTGTGACAAATCCCAAACGTATCAAGCGAGGAATTAAGGAGAAATCAGCAACTGCAGTGCTTGTAAAAATAAATCAAATCGGAACTATTAAAGAAACTGCCGAGGCAATCAACATGACTCATGAAGCGGGTTGGAAAACGGCAATCTCTCATAGATCAGGAGAGACTGAAGATTCATTTATTGCAGATCTTTCTTATGCATGTGCCTCAGAATTTATCAAAGCTGGTTCTATGGCACGATCTGAAAGACTTGCTAAATATAATAGACTTCTTGAGATTGAGTGTAATTTATAAGTAACTCTCCTTGTTATCCCTATAAAGACAAGGGTAAGTAAAAGAAAATTCTACACAAATACAGAAAATAATAACACATATACGATCCCTACTGCTGCAACTTGCGTCAGTATTCCCCAAGGGAGCTGCATTCTTCTATTAAGTCGTATTTGAAGTCGATTATTCCAATTCCATAATACGTTGTGCTTTTTCACAATAAACCGCGTTAGTACGGTCAAAATATCTGGAAAGACCGATGCTCCCACAATTAACCCGAGATACAAATAATTATCTAAATTAAACACAAACGTATAAATACCAAGTGACAGAACTATCGCAATAACTCCATCAATTGTAGATTCTATAAGGAGTCGCTTCTCGCTCTTTGATTTCCGATTCGTTGCAGTATCCCAATGCGGAATAGTATCAAGTGCATAATGAGAGATAAATGAGAGGGGAAGCGCAATTACGGGATCCGCGATCCTTGCCGCAAAGAATGTCCCTACTACGGCGTGTGCTGTTGCAGTCATGCTTTCATTGTAATAATCTCCGTGGAAAATCACAAGCGCTCTATATTCGAGAAGAAAAGGATTTATTTTTTTGGTATTATAGAGAGTTATATGGAATTTATTGGCCTTCTTATTCTGATTGCATCAGTCATCCTCCACGAAATTATGCACGGATATGTTGCTGAAAAACTTGGTGATCCCACAGCTCGACACGCAGGAAGGATTACGCTCAATCCTATCCCCCATATCGATCCACTTATGACGATTCTACTCCCCGGAGTCTTACTTCTCAGTGGCTCTCCCATCATCTTTGGTGCTGCAAAGCCGGTTCCGGTAAATCCACTCTTCCTGAAAGATGGAAGAAAAGACATGGCACTCGTTGCTCTTGCTGGTCCATTAACTAATCTTGCTCTTGCTGCAATAGCTGCAATACTTTTTGCAGTCCTCTATCCGCAACTTAATCTCTATGAGGTTTCGATGTTTATCCAAACTGGATTATTTTCTTTTAATGAGGCTACTGCAGTAATCTATATCTTATCCACTGTCGTATTTCTTAATATCGTACTTGGCGTTTTAAATCTTATCCCAATTCCTCCGCTTGATGGCTCAAAACTCTTCTCGATTATATTCCCTGAAGAAATTGCCCTCAAGTACCTATCACTCGCACCATTTGGGCTTTTTATGCTTTTCGCGCTTCTCTATCTTACGCCTCTTAGAAATTGGTTTAGTGCGCTGATTATACAAGCACTCCGTCTCTTTGGCGCATTCTAATTATCCGTTATGCTTACTGATAAATTCATCGTAAGAATATTTCAAAAGACGTTTCATTTTATCAACAGACTGTGAGATAACCTCCGGAAGCATTGCATTCTCCTTTTCAGAAAACTTTTCTAATACATAATGTTCTACAGGTATTAAATTTTCTGGACGACCGATCCCAACTCTTACTCGAATAAAATCTCCTCCAATATGCTCAATAAGAGACTTCACTCCATTGTGTCCTGCATCTCCTCCTCCTTTTCTTACCTGAATTCTCCCAAATTCCAAATCAAGCTCATCATGAACAACAATCGTGTCCGACACATCAATCTTATACCACGAAAGAAGTTTCTCCACTGCTACGCCTGAAAGATTCATGTACGTCTGGGGAAGTACACAAACTACATCTTCACCCTCTAAAATAGTTTTCACAACGAATGCATTGACACCAGAAATTGTTCTCCACGAAGGATCTTCAAGCAACTGTTCAACAATACGAAACCCTATGTTGTGTCGTGTGTGGATATATCTCTCTCCGGGATTTCCTAAACCTACTACTAATTTCATGAACAGTAAGACTATACCTTTCCCTTATTTATATTTTCTCCTCGGATGTCTTTTGAGACGACCTTTCCATCTGCATCCATTTCATACACATACGCCTCACCAGTACCAATTTCAAGAGATGGGATATCTTCATCAGAAACATTTTCTAAATGTTTCACCAATGCACGCAGCGCATTACCACTCGAAACAATTATCACATTTTTTCCCTCTTGGATTTGTGGCTTAATATTTTGCTCATAATACGGCACTACTCGTTCATATACCTGTTTAAGACTTTCTCCATTAGGAATCGGATAATCCCAACTTCGACGAAGCTTCATGAATTCTGCATCTCCAATTTCTTTCTGCACTTCCCATTTATTTTTTCCCGTAAAAATCCCATAATTACGTTCATTGATTGCTGCATTTTCCACAGTAGGAAGGCTCATCTGATTCAATGTCTGTTTAATGTCCAAAAACGTATCTTTCGCTCGTTTCAACACTGATACATACCCATAATCAAACTGTATGTCAGAAAGCTGATGCGCTGTCCTTTTTGCTTCTTCGTGCCCCTCAGGTGTGAGCTCCGGATCATCCCAACCAGCCCATAAGCCTAATTTATTATATTCGGAGAGCCCATGACGAACGAGTACTAAATATGCCATTGGATTTATTATAACAGGAAATTAATGAGAGCACATCTCTACGGCTTCACTTCCCGCCACTTTGTTTGAGAGATTTTGTAAAAGTCTGTTAGGGTAGTAAGAAAGTCTGGTCGGGAGAAAACAGCGAGTGTGGGGAACTGGGTATCTTGTACACAGAGTGAACGGTTATTCTGGATTGTACCAGTCCCGTTTTGTGCAAAAGGTTTTCGTGCATTGGCAATAAGTGCACCAGAAACATTGAGTCGTCTATCAGGAGTTCCTGTACTACACCCCTCTCCTTCAAGAATAATGCTCCCTTGCGATGCATAGTATCCAGCAAGGTTTGGAGTACTACTCGTTGGGGTATCTACCCCAACATTCTCTGCAATAATAATATCGCCACTTGCTGCGAGAATAAAGAGGTTTCCTGCTCCGGGAGGGACGACAATATTTGTGGCAACGGTTACCTCACCATTGACTAAGAGAACAATGCGTTGCCCAGGAGTATGCGTATACGAAGTAATGGTAAGGTCTCCTGAGTATTCATATACCCCACTTTCTGTAATCTCGCTCAGGTCAAGTGTTGCAGAGCGGAGAGTATGAATGAGAACTCCTTCTTGGCGTGCACGAGCGCGGTAAAAGTCATAGGCAATTGTGCCATTGCGCTCTGCAGTGAGCGTGTTGTAGGTGTATGAACGGTTAATAACCCAGTTTCTGCTTGAGATTACTCCTCCTCCGTCAAACTGACCAGTAGCCTCAGTTGAATAGAATATGCCAGGAGCAGTGGTATCTGTTGCACCAATTTGCCCACCAGGAATAGGATTTACAATCCCATGCATCCGCACATCACCACTGTCTACTTGAAACCATGGCTCAGAGTTTGAGATACAGAACCGAGTTATGTGATCTTTATTCGCATCAGAGATCGTACGGGAAATACTATTACTTGGTGGACTGCTCATTTGGTAGCCAGCAGGAACTCCGAGTGACACGGTATAGGTTCCGTTTGGTAAACACGCAAATGCATAACTTCCCTCTGTTATGGTTTCTGTGGTGGTAACTGGCCCTGCAAGTTCAACAACTACACTATCTGTATAAAGTGGTGCTTCTGCATTACACGCGTGGCCATCGGAAACGTCGTGGACTGCAACCGAGATCTGTCCAGCGCGCGGAACGGTAATGCTTCGGGTATATGCTTGGGTATCTGATCCATTGGAAAGGGTAATGTTTGGAGTGCAAACAATGGTACTTGTTGGGCACGAAGGAGCAGTCCAGACTGCGGTTAATTGTGTTGGTGAATATGACTGGGCAGTGATGAGTGCTGGAGAACACGCACTCGGATCTGATGGCATTGTTGCGTTCCACTGTGTGTTGTCTTCTGGAGGAGTCCCAATATTACTACACGTTGCAGCAGTCAGGACTGTTTGCTCACCAGGGTTTACGGTAGTACGGGCTGCAGTAAGGCCATTGGTGCAGGAAGGAGGATTGCTTCTATATATACCAAAGTCTCTGTCAGTAGCATTTAGATTTCCTGATGCAGTTATAGTCCATCGTTGTGCTTGAGGTCTTGTAATTACGTAATTTGCATCAGGATCTGAACTGGGAGGAAGATCTATAATAACTGTATATGTTGCAGGTCCATTTGGGATTTCATTTAGTGTATATTGTCCTCGCGGAGGAATCCCAAAAAATATAGAATTTCGACTCGTTGTAGATGATGAGTATCCATTACTTCCGCTAACTCTAACTCTTACGCCCACCACTCCTTCTTCCCCGCTATCTCGCCTTCCATCTCTATCCTCATCAATAAAGACTATTCCACTTATTGTACCGTTTCTCGGTGTTGGACTAATTGATGATGGAGGTTCTACAGCAAAAGGGGTGGGCGTCGGAGTTGAGGCTTGAGGTTGTGTGGGCTGAGAAGATCCTACGCACTGGTAGCAGCTCGGTGTGTATCCTGAGCATCCCTGTGATCCTAAATACTGCCAGACTCCTCCACCTCCACAAGAATTTCCCTCAAATCCATATCCTAAGCATGAGCCAGAACAGCTACCACTACTTGTTGTAGGAGTAGCTGTGGGTGCAGAACCACCCACACAAGCCCCATTGCTGCAGGTTTGACCACCGCTTGCGCAATCAAAGAAGAATGAGGTATTGTAGCCACAGGTGCCGTTTGCATATCGGTCATAAATAGAAGTCCCACTACAGTACCGAGTCGCATTGCTCCCGAAAGAAGGACAGGAATTCGGTGTAGCTGTTGCAGCCGGACAACTACCTTGTCCCGGACCACACCATGCACAACTCAGACAAGCACTATCTGCGGAGGGCACTCTATTGCTATCAGTAGTTCCATTATTGCAGGAATATACGTCATAATAATCTCCTCCACATCCACCTTGGCATTGTACTCCTGACCATGTGCACGTCCTCGTAGGTGAAGGGGCAGGAAGGCATGCTCCACTTGAGCAGCCATAAGGACAGGCTCTGACAAAGTTATCACTTGTACCGCAAGAAGTATTTGTATATGTTTCTCTCAAATTATTCCCAGAGCAATAAGTACTGTAATTTGAGCCATTTTGGCATTGACACGCCCCGTTAGAACATCCGAATTGACAAGTTTCTAGAAAGCTATTGACAGTCCCGCAAGAACCATTTGCATATGTCTCATATACACTATTTCCCGAACAATACTTGGAATAACTCGAGCCATAAGCTGGACAGCTCGGAGGAGGAGGCGCACAGATATAATTACCCGCACAATCATAGCATGAGGAAGAACAGTAATTTCCACTACCTCCTGCACAGCAGCGAGAGTTAGCGCCACAATTAGCGTCTATTGTGCAGACGCCTCCGCCTCCGCCGCCTCCGCCGCCAGGATCACTAGGACCTGAAGACCAAGTACAACCCCAGGATTCCGCAAAACCACACAGCTCAGTACATACCCAACTTGCTCCGGTTCCACATGTGTTCTGATTAAAGCCACTACAAGAGAAGGTATTATTTTGCGAACTACATATGGTTGAACAGGTACACCCGATACTGCCCGGTACACAACCTACTGGACTGCAACTAGTTGTCACTCCGGTACATGTATAACTTCCCGTACAAGCCTGTGCCATTACTTCCGGTGCAGTAAATAAAGCTAACAAAAAAAATGTAAAAAGGCCTAAAATAAATCCAATACTCTTCAACTTATATAAATAGTAACTCAAAAAATGTGATGAGGCAAGAAGAGGCTATTAAAGAGGTATTAATTTTTAGCGCGGATGATTGCAGGAACTTCGGGTGTTGTCATAGAGAGTCCCGGCTGAAGAATATCTTCATACTCGTACAACTTCTCAAGATATTCACCACCATGAGATGGAAAATAAGCCCCCTGAACAACTGGTTCTTCACCTGAAAGTCCTCGATCAACATATTCTTTTTCACTAGCAAATAATCCCATTGAGGCTAACGTACCCACAAATTGAATATCAGGATACTTAGTACCAGAACCAACTGGGTCAGTACTATACAAAGAGGATGCTAAAATACCATTTTTTGCCAAATAATGAAACTGCACATCTGTAGTGTGAAGTATATAATCCTTTTTACTTGGCTGAGCTCTCAGTAAAAATATGCTAGGAGTATCTTTTCTTAGTGGCTGCATCTCCATGCGACCCGTCTCAGGATTTCGAACAAAGACTTGACTATCATAATTCTCCTCAGTTATTTGTGCTTCATATTCTTCTCTTGTCAATGATGAGTCTGGATGATTTCTCTGCCATATATGCCATTTCATGAGCTCCCCAAAGTCATTCAACCGCTCTACCGGGTTATCATAATCATCATCAACAAGAAATATTTCACTCATAGATGGGCATGGCCGAATTGCTTCAGACATATATGTAGCTGGGCAAGTTGTCCTTTCCTTCAATTCAGGTTCTATGGCAATAATTACATTATCAGTTATAATTTGAACCTCAGCACTTCCCAATAACTCTGCAATAGCAGCTTTGTCCTCTGGTAAAAATGGCGCCTCTTCAAGGGAATTATAAAGCCCCGGGTGTGATTCAATAGTTGGTGTTGGTTCTGGAGTAGGAGTTGGTTCAGGTGTATGAGTCGGCTCAGGAGTAGGGGTTGGCTCTTCGGTAGGGGTTGGAGTAAATTCTGGAGTAGCCGTAGGTATAATTGGCGTGTTAGGAGATGTTTCTTGATTTTGGTTGATAGAAGGATTATTTTTAGCACTACCGGGAATGTATGTATCCTTTTGCGTTTTTGTCGGCTCAGGAGAATTTTCTGCAGCTACATCACCGGAATTTTCAGAATTTGATCCCATTTTATCTATACCAATAAATCCACCAGCTAGGGTTGCAGCAGCAGCAACTGCTCCAGCAATTTTTACTTTAAGTGGCATTTTGCTCTTTTTTTCTATGCTAATGGGTTCTTTCGGAATGTAGGAATTGTTACTTTTTATTTCTGCATCTTCATCTGCCAGAGAAGATAGTTCTTCCCGAATATTTATTTCTGAGTTTATTGTGGGGATAGGTGAATCAAGAGATGAAGTATTTAGACTCTCTTCGATAGCCTCTTTTTCATAGGGGTTTGCATCAGGACGAGAATTGGTCGTTTCTATCTCAGATTGATTTGTGTCAATATCTTGAGGATAGTTCTCCTGTTCTTTCATATTGTCGGACATACTATAACATATTCACCTATAGTAATCAATAGCTTATTTATCTACTGATATAAAATCTAAATTTAGTTCTCTAATTTCTGAAAATACCTTTTCTTGCCTCGTGTTATATTCGGTGAGGTTTTTAACAGGATGCGATAAATTATATAGCGTTAGCATAAATTGTCCTTCTATTCTATCTGCTAAATCGTTATTGTCTTCTGATTCTATAATACCATCATCTATGTGAATATGCACATCGACTTCACCGGGCTTATACATAGCAAAGGAAGATGTGTACACTCTCCCGTCTGGATAAGAAAATCTATTCTTTGGTTGAGTACCGGCCACAAGAATGAGATTGACTGTTTTTACGGGTTGTCCACTGGTGTTCCCCTTTGCTTCACTGCTTTCTACGAAGTTATGATCATAGACTGCAATTTTTTTTATAAAATTGATTATTCCTTCTGTATCTTTTAACGAAATACTTACCCCATTTATCCTTGAGATCGTGGTGATGTTATAGTCGCCATTGTTCTTGCTTATGCTTGTAATATTTTGCGGGAGTATATTTGACAGTACGGGTATCTGTAGAAGAGTTTCATTATTCAAATTTTTGAAAGCAATAATGACTCCTGTACTCAATATAATAATCCCAAATATAATTACGATAATTATTTTCATTTTTCTATAATCTCAATTTGCACCTGTTCATACTGAACAAGTGATGCTTTTATTTCATTTTCGAGTAATTTTAACTCGGCTTGATCCTGTATGTTTCTTACTGATCCGACTGCCTCAAGTATTACCTGTTCAGTCAATGTGCTTGAGGCAGCACTGAGTCCATAATCTCTTATATAGTTTGAGTTTATATGAATAGTAATAAAAAGGGTAGTATATTTTTGTAACGATTGAATAGCGTATACTCCCTCATCAGATACCCTCGTATTTCCACCAGTAATATTTTCAGGGATTAGAGAGATCTCTATTCTCTCCACAGTACTAAGGTTTTTATTTTCGGAGTCAAAGACTTCATAATTTGCCAAGTGAGTAAATAGCCTCCCTTCATCAAATTTTAATGTGTATTTCGGAACCTTTGATTGAGCAGATATTCTATACCCGTTTAGATTCGATTCATGAGGCCCATTATTTACAGATATGAATCCGAGAAGACGAGAATTTTCAAATAATGGAATTATTCCAAGAAAACTTAAGATTATGATACTAATTATGAGAATACTTATTGCAGATAAGATAAGAAAAATCGGGCGTTTAAAAAATTGAAAAGGGCTGCTTGGGTTACCAACTGCATAAATTTGATTATTTTCGTTCATCATTGTTTTCTAGTAAAAGATATTTCCCATCGTTAGATGGCGTGAGTTGAAGCTCATCATTCTGGGGCAATTCGATGTATATTTCTAGGTCATGTGCATTTTTATCAGAAGAATGTATTTCGCCTACAACTTCACCTTTTTCTATGGATATATCTGGCTGTAGTCCCTGTTTCATGTCTCCAGAGAATAAATATGTTACTCGGATACCTTCATCAGCGTTGTGCACTACAAATTTGCTCTGATTGATGTTGTTCAAAACAGGAGAGAACCTTGTTACACTTCCATCTATGATAGTGTGGATTTCTGTATCATTATTAAGTTTTTTAAAACCGATAGTTGCTGCATTCGGGGCATCAATTTCCTGTATCGGCACACCATTGCTGCAATCAGCGATTGGACACGGAAAAGATAGTGAGATGTCTATGCCTGGAGAATCATTTTCTTGGGCGGTTTGTGTCACAGTTGGTTGTTTTTTTAATACGAAAAAAACTAAAAACAATATTGCAATAAAAAGAATAACAAAAAAAACCAAATACTTCCTTTTCACTCTACTATGGTACGCGTTTTTTATTTATTGTGTCAACTTGGAAGGAACTTTTTCTTTCTCAAAAGTCTATGATAGGTGATCGCGAATCTATGTGCCTCATCTCTAATTCTTCTCAACAAATTTATTCCACCGGTTTCTTTCGGAAGTTTTACTTCCATAAATTCAATTTTTTGCCCCATTTGTTTTTGTGGAATTATGATAGTCTCCTCGCGCTTTGCAAGGCCGATGAGCGGGATTGTCTTTTTCCTATTTACGAGCGCAGCAAGTGCACTACTAACCTGCCCCTTCCCTCCATCAATAACAATCAAATCAGGATCTTCCCAGCCTTCTCTCTTAAATCTTCGGCCTAGCATTTCCTTCATCATGAAGAAATCGTCAGGGGTGTCTTTCGTTCTTATTTTAAATCTTCGATAATCTTCACTGCTTTTATCGCCATTGATAAATACCACCATACTCCCTGTTGCTTCTTTTCCTTGGAAATTTGAAATATCATAGCACTCAATTCTTTTTAGATTTAAATTTTCGAAATATTCTGATAGGATTTTTTCTAATGATTTTTTTTCGTCAATAATTCTTTGGTGATAATAATCTGGTTGTTTCAAATATCTAAATGGGTCGTAAGTTTCGCTGGTAATTAAATCTATAAAATCTATTTTCTTCTGAATGTCTGCCGCCTCTTCAAATTTTTCTTCTTTTACAAATTCCCTCTGGTCTTTTTTGAGATCATTTATTACTGATTTTGTTTCACCAGATAAAAATTTTTTAATTCGCGATAAGTTCTTTTTGTAATTCTCTAGATTTTCCGGATGAGCTATTACGCAAGGACAAAGTTCTAGATGGTAGTAAAGACATGTTCTTTTCGCGTGATTTTTTATTGATTGATACGGGAATATCTTGCGCAATAATTTCAATACTGCTTTTACCGCCCCAACATCTGTATACGGCCCAAAATAATATGCATTTTTATCTTTTGTATTTCGTGTTATAAAGATTCCAGGATTTGCTCCTTTAGTAATTGCGATATGGGGATATGATTTATCATCAATAAATTTTATGTTGTAGAACGGTTTATGCTGTTTTATCATTTCAGACTCTAAGAGAAACGCCTCAATTTCTGATCTGACAATTATGTAGTCTACAGAATGAATCTGCTCAATGAGCCTGAGAGTTTTTGCATCAAGTGATTTATTGGAGAAATATGAACTAACTCGTTTTTTAAGATTTTTTGCTTTTCCGATGTATATTATTTTTCCGCTTTCGTCTTTGTAGATATATACGCCCGGTTTTGTAGGTAATGATTGAAATAATTGTTGCCGCTGCAAAGATACCACCTCCTATCACGATAAGTCCCAGATCGGGAATTAGGGAAACATGAACTTTTGCTTCATGGATAAAATCGTCCATCTGGATTGTAATCAGATGAGTAGTATTTGTCAAAAACGGTGTTTCGAACGAAACTCGAAATGACTCCTCACCATATGGTGGAAGATTTTTTATGACATATTCTTTCTCTTCTCCAGTGTTCGCATTTGTAACAAGAACAGGCTTATTGATAAGAGCTGTATTTCCGGTGTTTTTTATAGTAATAAATCCTGAAATAGGAATTCCGGAAAAACTAAATTGTGGAATCGTTTCTATAATTTCTATGGATTCTCTTTCTATAAAATCTTTTTCCGTACTAAATGCAACTAGAATGTCTTTTGAATCTTGCTCGAATTTATATCCACCTGCTGGAATAGGATACGTACTTTCTTCACCTTTAATGACGAATGTAATATGATCTAGGTCTAAATTATGGAAATAGTCAATGCCGTTTGTTGTGCTTCCCCATGTAGGATCAACCATAACCCATGTTTTCTTTTCTGAATCATAATATTCTGCCCACGCATGCAAAACATCTTCTATAAGCGAAAGTGGTCTCAGTTTGGAATTTTTTGTATAAGCATATCCTTCAACAGTTCTTGCAGGGATTCCAGCGCTTCTTGCAAGTGTCACGAAAAGATCTGCATACTCCATGCATACCGCGTTCTCTTTGTTTGCTAATGCTCCTTTTCCACCGAATCGATCATCTCCTGACGAAATTCTGTCGTAATTATACGAAAGTGTATCTACTACATATTGATAAATTTTTTCTGGAGTTTTTAGATCATGAGCAATTTTTTTTACTTCTGAATCATTTGCTTCCCAGAACTTATTTGCTTTTGTATAGAGGTTTTTTTCTTCATGAGATAAGGAGACTTTTTGGAGAACAGTATCGAGCTTTATAAGAACTTTCGCATGGATTATTTTCTCTTCTCGAGGAAACAGGGTATATTGCGCTAACCAGTTTCCGTCAGTATCAATCTTTGTATTTTTTGGTTTTTCAGATAATTCTTGGATAAGACTTGTTTGATAGTTCGTGTTTGGCGGAAGTGCTATTTCTGTTATTATCGGAAATAAGTTTGGATTTGAAATGTTATAGGTAAGGTCTAATGTGTAATACTGCGCATCTCCAAAAATAAGTACTACTCCGGCACCCTTTGTTTCGTCTTTGGAAAACACCAAATCATTTTTTGAGATATTTGGTTTTATCAGAGATGGCTTCCCAAAACTTTCAGGTACATGAATTTCTGTTTGATAATCAGTAAAACTTTCGGGATTTGAGATCCCGGGAATATCCACTTCATAAACGTCACCTTTCTTATCAATTATTTCATCGGTTTGAAAATTTACCGTAAAATTATTCACGGAATTTATCCCCTTTGGAGGATTTGGAAAGTTAATCTTGAATGTTACTATTCCGTTTTTAGTTTCTTGCTCGAATGGGATGGGGCCTGCTGCATTATAGACTTGCATATCTTTTATATTTTCAAAACTAAACGAAATATTATATGACGGTGTAAAAATAAATTCTTTTTTATTGAGAATAGAAATCTGTTGGACAACTATGGTAGGATTTTCTTCAGAGATTGTGTATGTTGTTTTTGCTGATATATCAAAATTCTCATCAGCATGAATAGTTTTAACAAAACAAAAACTAAAAAGGAGACCAATAAGAAGTGTAAAAAAAAGCCTCATTTATAAATATTTTTTGAGATATTTTCCAGTATAGGATTTTGGATTATTAACAATTTGCTGAGGAGTACCAGTAGCAATAATCTCTCCTCCTTTATCTCCTCCTTCCGGACCTAAGTCTATTATATAGTCTGAATTACGGATAAGGTCAAGGTTGTGTTCGATAACAATTATTGTATTTCCCTTATCTACAAGCTTTCTTAAAACTAATACCAGTTTTTCTAAATCTGCAAAATGGAGTCCTGTGGTGGGCTCATCTAAAAGATAGATGCTCTTATTGCCTCCTTTTTTTGAGAGCTCAGAAGCAAGTTTTATTCGCTGGGCCTCACCCCCAGAAAGCGTTGTTGCGAACTGCCCAAGCTTGACATAAGAAAGCCCCACTTCCTCAAGAGTCTTTAATTTGTTTGAGAGTCCTTCGTGAAATGAGAAAAACTTCAGTGCTTCAGATACGCTCATGTTGAGCACATCTGAAATATTTTTTCCTTCGAATTCTACTTCTAGTGTGTCCTTTGTATATCGTGCGCCATTGCAAGTTTCACACGTTACGTATACATCAGGAAGAAATTGCATTTCTATTTTTATTTGTCCATCTCCTTCGCACGTTTCACATCGCCCACCCTTCACATTAAACG
>Ga0265293_10009512_pt1 | contig 13942 bp, 16 predicted proteins | sample Munlanlewell138R_FD_192505 | JGI IMG/M metagenome (GOLD analysis project Ga0265293, IMG submission 192505) | Leachate microbial communities from a municipal landfill in Southern Ontario, Canada - Leachate well 138R | ecosystem: Engineered > Solid waste > Landfill > Unclassified | place: Canada...
CTTCTTATTTGGAGAGGGATAAGTATAGCACTAAATATAGAAGATGATTTTGGATGTTATTTAGCTTCTGGTATTACTGCTTTAATTACTGTTCAGTCATTAATCCATATAGCAGTAGTTACATCATCTATACCTACTACAGGGATTACATTGCCTTTAGTTTCTTATGGTGGAACATCACTGATGATTTATATGTCTGCCATAGGAATATTACTGAATGTTTCTAGATATGCTAATTTAGATAGGAGTTGAATATTATGAAGTACTTGATTACAGGGGGAGGCACAGGGGGTCATATTTATCCTGCCTTAGCAATTGCAAAAGAAATAAAAAGTAAAGACAAGAATGCAGACATTCTTTATGTTGGCACTGAAAAAGGTTTAGAGGCAGAATTAGTGCCAAAGGAAGGATTGGAGTTTAAATTCATAAGGGTTAAGGGAATGCCAAGAAAAATAAATAAAGAATCTTTTATAGCAATTAAGGAACTTATTCATGGAATGGTTGATGCTAAGAAAATAATAAGGGAATTTAAACCAGATGTAGTAATAGGCACTGGTGGATATGTATGTGGACCAGTAGTATATATGGCAAAGAAGAAAAAAATACCTGCTCTAATCCATGAACAAAATGCTTTTCCAGGAATTACAAACAAAATATTGTCTAGATATGTTGACAAGGTAGCCGTAACCTTTAATGAATCAAAAAAATACTTTAAATATCAAGATAGGGTTGTGAATACTGGTAATCCTATTAGAAAAGAAATTATTGAGATTGACAAAGAAAAGGCCTATGAGGCACTGAATATAGACAAAAATCTTCCCTTTATCTTATCCTTTGGTGGAAGTGGGGGGCAAAAAAAGCTAAATGATGCAATGTATAACTTTATAAAGGCTGAAATAAATAATAAGGATATACAGATCATTCATGTAGCAGGAAAGAGACTCTATGATGAGTTCATGGACCAATTGAAGAAAGACAATATTACTTTAAATAAGAATATTAGAGTTTTTCCATATTTCTACCAAATACCAGAAGCTATAAATATAGCATCTTTTGTAATAACATCAGCTGGTGCAATTACTTTAGCTGAGATATCGGCAGTAGGAGTACCAAGTATTTTAATACCAAAATCCTATACTGCAGAAAACCATCAAGAATTTAATGCTAGGGCATTTGAAGAAAAGGGAGCATCTATATTAGTACTTGAGAAGGATTTAAAAGACAATTACTTAAATGATATTATATATAGTATAATGAAGGATGAGGAAAAACTGTTAAATATGGCAAAAAATAGTAAAGAACTAGGAAAAATTAATGCCTCTGAAAAGATATTTGAACTCATAGAAACTATTGTTAATGAATAATATGTAACTCCATCTACACCAATGCATAATATGGAATATATACTTATTGTGAACATATTTGGAGGTGGTTAGATGGAGAAGTATATTATAAATGGTGGTCATAAACTTGTAGGTGAGACTTCAATTTTAGGTGCTAAGAATGCTGTACTACCAATATTAGCAGCTACAGTGATAGGAGGAAATAAGAGTACAATATTAAATATACCTAACCTTCGAGATGTGGAAATAATGGAAGAAATTTTGATTGCATTAGGTTGCGCCATTGAAAGAAATGGAAGTACTATGGTAGTAGATACTAAACCTTTAAATCAAATAACGGTTCCTGAAGAACTAGTTAGAGAGATGAGATCTTCTATTATTTTTATGGGTTCCATGCTATCTAGATGTAATGAAGTAGTCATTTCTTATCCAGGTGGTTGTGAAATTGGGCCAAGACCTATTGATTTACATCTTAAGGCTCTTAGGGCTATGGGTGCAGAAATAGAAGAAGGCCATGGACATCTCTATTGTAAAACAAAGGGACTTAAGGGTTGTGATATACAGTTAGATTATCCTTCTGTAGGAGCTACTGAAAATATAATTATGGCTGCTGTAACTGCCGAAGGAACCACATCAATTAGGAATGCTGCTAGGGAGCCAGAGATAATTGATTTGCAGAACTACTTAAATAAAGCTGGAGCAAAGATTTCTGGAGCTGGAACATCAGTAATAACAATTGAAGGAGTCAAAAATAGCTTTAAAGATTTGACACACACCATAATGCCAGATAGAATTGTGGCAGGAACTATTATGACTGCTACTGCTATAACAGGAGGAGATGTTATAATAAAGGATATTATAGTAGAACATCTTCTGGGAATAATAGCTAAACTAAAAGAAACAGGAGTCATAGTATATAGCAATGGCAACTCCATAAAGATAACTGGACCTAGAAAGATAAATCCTATAGAAATGTTGCAAACCTTACCATACCCTGGTTTTCCTACTGATATGCAGGCACAAATGATGGCATTATTATCAATTGCCAATGGAACCAGCATAATCTGTGAAACTGTATTTGAAAATAGATTTAAACATGCAGAGGAGCTCATTAGGATGGGTGCTAATATTAAAACCTTTGGAAGAATTGCAGTTGTCTCTGGTGTAAAAGAGCTAACAGGAGCTAAGACTACTGCAAAGGACTTAAGGGGAGGAGCTGCATTAACATTGGCAGGTTTAGTTGCAAAGGGGACTACAGAAGTTCACAATATATGTCATATCGAAAGAGGATATGAGGACTTACATTTAACCTTAGGAAGTCTAGGGGCAGATATAATAAAGGTTAATTAGCAGCATTGACTGCTAGTTACCTAAAAGGACAAGCTTAGAGGTGAAAACATGAAAAAACTTTCTCGTGTAGAAAAGAAAATGAGGAGAAGAAGATGCTTTTTCAGATTTTTATTGTTGATATTATTTATGTCTTCAATGATTGTTTTTGCTCTAAACACTAAGTTTTTTGTTATAGACAATATAAAAGTCTTAGGGAACGATAAATTATCTAAGGATACTATTATTAGTGGCTCATCTATAAATATTGGTCAAAATATATTTAAAATTAATAAAAAAAGTGGAGAAGAAGCCATAAAAAAAATGTCCTATATAAAAGAAGTGAAGATAAAAAGAAAATTACCCAATAAAATTATTATAGAAGTTACAGAAAGAAAAGAAATAGCCCAAATAAAAAGAATTTCATCTATGCTATTAATTGATACAGAGGGGTATATATTAAATATTGTAGATACTGAAAGTGAAAAATTACCCTTATTTAATGGTTTAAACATAGATAACATAAATATTGGGGAAAATATATTTTTAACAGAGGAAACAGAGGAAAAGCTTGAATTTATTAGAGAAGGGCAAAATATTTTTCTGCTCTCAAAAATGAAAGAAATTGATATGGCAGATAATAACAATGTAAACATAGTATTAATCGATGGTATTTCTGTTGCTTTTGGTACCCTTGATAATGTAAAATATAAGTTGAACTTATTAAATGAGGTTTTAAAGGATATAGAAAAAAACCAAATATCTTGCAAAATGATTTTAATGAACAAAGGTGACAATCCAATTATCGTTGTTAATGAGGAATAGGAGGGATAAAATGAAAAGATTTAAGGAATATATTGCTTTGACTTTAGTATCTATTTTTCTGGGATTTATTTTATCCATCCAGTTTAAAACCATAAGTAAAACAGTAGGAGAAGGAGTTTTGCCTACACAAAGAGCACAGCAACTGGCTGTAGAGCTAAAAAAGGCACAAAACGAAAGAGATGCTCAAGCAAAAATGATTGAGGAACTGGAGACCAAAATAAAACAATACGAAATGAGTGAAGTTGACAAAAACGTGTATGCAGAAAACCTATATAATGATACAATGAAATATAGAATGTTAGCTGGATATTTAGACCTTGAAGGGCCAGGAGTAGTTATTGAAATAAATGACCCTCCTGTAGATCTTGAATATGGTGAAGGATATAGTATCGTAGATTTTTTAGATTTAGTACTTCAAGTAATATCCGTATTAAATGCAGCTGATGCTGAAGCTATATCCATTAATGATCAAAGGTATACTGCCTTTACAGAAATTGAAAAGGCTGGAAACCATATAGAGATCAATGGTGTATCTACCAGTGCCCCTATTGTCATCAAGGCTATTGGAAGACCTGAGACACTAGAATCAGCTTTGAATCTTAAAGGTGGAATAGTTACAGAACTAAGATATTATGATTTTCTTGTTCAAGTAAATCAAGAAAAAAATATTGTTATACCTAAATACAGAAAGATTAAGGAATTTATCTACTCAAGTCCTGTAGAAGAAATTGCAAATTAGAGAGGTGATTATGGTGAAAAAAAATAACCCTAAAATCATCTTGACTCTTTTTAGTATCATAGTAGGTATTTTTATAGCTACTCAAATAAAAATGAAGCTTGAAATCTATGCCCCAGTTACTGTTAAATCTTTGCAAATGACTAAGGCAGAAATTGCTTCAATAAATAATAAAATATCTGAACTAAATAAAATTATTAAATTAAAGGAAGAAGAATTGGAATTATTAGAGAATATTGCCAAGGGAGACGACAATATTATAGATATTTTGCAACAAGATATAAAATACAATAAGTTACATTCTGGGCAAACCTCTTTAAAAGGTCCAGGAATTATTATTACCATGTATGACAATCCAGAAGATAGAACAATAGGATTTGACCTTAATGATGATGTAATCCATGATATTGATATATTGAATATAATAAATGATTTGAGAATAGCAGGTGCTGAAGCAATAAGTATAAATGGTGAAAGGGTAATAGCTACATCAGAAATAAAATGTGCTGGACCCACTATTAGAATAAATGGAAGAAGCTCTGCAACTCCTTTTGTTATCAAGGCCATAGGAGATCCAAAACTTTTATATGCTTCAGTGAATGCGCCAGGAACCTATGGAGATATACTGAAGATATATGATATAGGTTTTGAGACTACAGTAGAAGATTCATTATTTATCCCTGCTTATACAGGAGTGTTTAATTTTAAATATGCCAAACCATTAGGAAAGGGTGATTAAGTTGTTTTTTGCACTTATAGGAATTTTAATCGGAGCTATAATAGGTTTTATTTTACCATTTACCTACAATACATCCTATTCACTCTATATTTCTGTAGCCATATTGGCTTGTTTAGACTCAGTCTTCGGTGGTATAAGATCAAACTTGGAGAACAATTTTAATATTAATATATTTATATCAGGTTTTTTTGGAAATGCAGCTTTGGCAGCATTTCTTGCCTACTTAGGTGATAGGCTAGGGGTACCTCTTTATTATGCAGCTATATTTACCTTTGGAGGTAGGCTCTTTGAAAACTTTGCAAAGATTAGAAGAAACCTGTTATTTAAGAGAAAAGAATCAAAATAAATTACATTAGATTAACCATATAAATATAGGCTAAGCCACAATAAGATTAAGGAGGAAAAGAAATGTTTGATTTTGATGTAGATGTAGATCAATTTGCTAAAATAAAGGTAGTAGGCGTTGGAGGTGGGGGGAATAACGCTGTTAATAGAATGGTAGAAAATGGTGTTAGGGGTGTTGATTTTATAGCATTAAATACAGATAGACAAGCATTACATTCTTCCAAGGCAGAAGTAAAATTACAATTAGGAGAAAAACTAACTAGGGGCTTAGGAGCTGGTGCAAATCCAGAAATTGGAGCAAAGGCTGCAGAAGAAAACAGAAATGAAATAATGGAATCCCTAAAGGGAGCTGATATGATATTTATAACTGCAGGAATGGGTGGTGGAACAGGTACTGGAGCAGCCCCCATAGTTGCAGAAATAGCAAAAGACCTAGGCATCCTTACAGTAGGTGTAGTCACAAAACCATTTACCTTTGAAGGACCTAAGAGATTACAACATGCCGAAAAAGGAATTGAAGAACTAAAGGAAAAAGTAGATACTTTAGTTACTATACCAAATGATAGATTACTTCAAGTAGCAGACAAAAAGACTACCATGGTAGAAGCCTTTGTAATGGCTGATGAAGTACTTAAACAAGGTATTCAAGGGATTTCAGATTTAATTGCAGTTCCGAACCTCATAAACCTTGACTTTGCAGATGTTAAGACTATAATGCATGGAAAAGGTATTGCACATATGGGTATAGGAAAGGCTTCAGGAGATAATAGGGCTACGGAAGCTGCAAAGCAAGCTATCAGATCTCCACTATTAGAAACATCCATAGAAGGAGCCAAGTCAGTACTGTTGAATATTACAGGTGGGGAAGATATGGGAATCTTTGAAGTTAATGAGGCTGCTGATTTAATAAGAGCTTCTGTAGATAAGGATGCAAATATAATATTTGGTGCAGGCATAGATGAAACCTTAAAAGATGAGATTAAAATAACTGTAATTGCAACAGGTTTCGATTTAGAAAATACTCTAAAATCTGGTATAAAAAATGTTAATCTCAATGAAAAGTCTAATGATCAAGTAGCAGTTACTGAAGATGATGAAAAAGAACTGGATATTCCAATATTCCTTATAAGAAGAGATAAAAAACAACTGTAAAAAAATAGTAGAAAAGCGTATCTTATTGTTGAGATACGCTTTTTTTATTGGGATATAAAATGACAAAAAATTTAAATTTAATGTCCTATAATCAATATTAAGGAATAAAATGTATATTATATTTAATAATCCAAAGGAGGTATTCCTTTGTACATAATTGCAGAATATTTAATTATAGAAAATTTCCTAATAAATTATTTTATTTTACAAATTACTAAAATCATTACAAGAACAAAAACTAATAGAATAAGAATTCTTGTTACAGCCTTGGTATCCTCTTTGTACTCACTAGCTATATTTATTCCATCCTTAATGTTCCTTACAAATCTTTATATGAAGCTACTATTATCCCTTATAATAACAAAACTAGCTTATAACTCTAAATCATTGGGTTTGTATATAAAACAATTGTCTGCATTTTATCTAGTATCTTTTATATTTGCTGGGGCAACTTTAGGAATTTATTATTTTATCAATAGTTCATACAATGAATTGTTTAAATCTACAACTACAATAAAGGGATTTCCTGTAAAATATCTGGTGTTAGGGGTAGTATTTGGCGGAATTATCACTAATAATATTTTTCAATACTATCAGGAAAAAACTACAATAGAAAAAGAATTATTAAAGACAATAGTATCATTTAACAATAAAGAAGCATCTTTTACATCATTAACGGATACTGGAAATTCATTAGTTGAACCATTATTAAAATCACCAGTTTTTGTCGTAGAATACAAAGTAATAAAATACCTACTACCTGCTGATTTGAGACAAATATATGAAGAAAAAAGGGAAAGTGACTATAAGCTATTAGAAGGCCTTATGAAAGACTTGAAGGAAGAAATGTTGATTAGATTAATTCCTTTTAAATCACTAGGATCCAAAAACGGAATGTTAATAGGATTTAAACCTGATTATATAATAATTTCAGATGGCAACACTCAAAGGAAATTCGATGATTTACTAATTGGTATATTCAATGATACTCTCTCCACAGATGATCAATATAATGGTTTATTAAGTCTAGAAATAATAAAAAGGGGGAAATGGAATGTTATTTAAAATTGAAATGAAATTGAGAATACTATTTTACAAATTATTGGGAAGGTTAAACTTAATAAAAAGTATTCACTATATAGGTAGTGGTGAAATCTTACCACCACCACTAAATCCAGAAGAAGAAGTTTATTATTTATCGTTGCTTGGCAAGGATGAAAGTGTTAAGAGTGTGCTTATTGAAAGAAATTTAAGACTTGTGGTTTACATAGCAAGAAAATTTGAAAATACTAAAATATCAATAGAAGACCTTATTTCAATTGGCACCATAGGACTAATTAAGGCTGTAAATACCTTTGACACAGATAAAAATATTAAACTTGCCACATATGCCTCTAAATGTATAGAAAATGAGATTTTAATGTATTTAAGAAGAACAAGTAAAATGAAGTCGGAAATATCTTTAGATGAGCCTCTGAATATTGATTGGGATGGGAATGAACTGTTGTTATCGGATATTCTGGGTACAGATGGAGATATTATATTTAAAAATATAGAATCTGAAGTAGATAAGACCCTTCTTAAGGAAGCAATAAATAAATTGTCAGGTAGGGAAAGAACCATAGTAGAATTAAGATTTGGGCTTAATAGTGGCAAAGAAAAGACTCAAAAGGAAGTTGCTGATCTTTTAGGAATTTCCCAGTCTTATATTTCCAGATTGGAAAAAAGAATTATTAAAAGGCTTAGGAAGGAAATGGTTAAATTAATGTAAAATGGAATTATCTTAAGATTATTTTTTGAATAAAAATAGCATTAGAGGCAATAATTTTATAAAGAAAGGGGCAATACAGCATGAAAGGATGAAAATAAATGCATATATCTAAAGTAGAGATATGTGGGGTAAATACTTCAAAGCTCCCAGTACTAACTAACGAAGAAATGCAAAGGTTGTTTATAAAAATAAAGGCAGGAGATTTAAAGGCAAGAGAAGAATTCATTCAAGGTAATTTAAGATTAGTACTCAGTATAATTCAAAGATTCAATAGAAGGGGAGAACATGTTGATGATTTATTCCAGGTAGGCTGTATTGGATTAATAAAAGCAATTGACAATTTTGATTTAAGTCAAAATGTGCGATTTTCTACTTATGCAGTTCCTATGATTATAGGGGAAATAAGAAGATATTTAAGGGATAATAATTCCATAAGAGTATCAAGATCTCTACGCGATATTGCTTATCGAGCATTACAGGCTCGAGAGCAACTAATCAATAAAAACTCTAAGGAGCCAACCATATATGAAATAGCTGAAGAGCTAAATCTCCCAAAGGAAGATGTAGTCTTTGCTTTAGAAGCTATACAAGAGCCCATGTCCCTATTTGAGCCAATATTTCATGATAGTGGAGATACAATATTTGTCATGGATCAGGTAAAGGACGAAAAAGCTGAGGATGAAATTTGGCTAAGGCAAATAGCCTTAAGAGAAGCTATGGAAAAGCTAAACAGTAGAGAAAGGCAGATTTTGAATTTAAGATTTTATGAGGGAAAGACCCAAATGGAAGTAGCTGATGAAATAGGTATTTCTCAAGCTCAAGTATCAAGACTTGAAAAAAATGCCCTCAGACAAATGAGAAAATATGTTTAATTTCATGTCCCACCAAATTCTAGTCATATTTATACCCTATTATGCTATATAAATAGTAAGGGCTAAATATTAGAAAGAGGTGGGATTATGTTAAAATTATCAGAAATTAGAGAGAAGGAAATAATCAACATAAACAATGGAGAAAGAATGGGATATGTTGACGATTTCGAATTAAATTTGGAAAAGGGCTATATAGAGGCCATAGTAATATCAGGAACTGGAAAGGTACTTAAAATCTTTGGTAAAAACTCAGAGATAATTATAGATTGGAATAGTATTGTAAAAATAGGTACAGACACTATTTTGATTAACTACAGGAATGAAATATCTAGTTAGACATTTTATTTACATTATAATATAATGAAATTGAGAATGTTAGAAGAGGTGAGAATATGAAATGTCCATTTTGTTCATACTTTGAATCAAAGGTCATAGACTCTAGGCCCACTGATGAGGGACAGGCTATTCGTAGGAGGCGAGAATGTATAAAATGTGGAAAAAGATTTACAACCTATGAGAAAATTGAAGAGATTCCTATGATCGTAGTTAAAAAAGGTGGTAACAGACAAAGTTATGATAGAAACAAATTATTAAATGGAATAATAAGAGCCTGTGAAAAAAGACCAGTATCTGTAGATACTATAGAAAGGATTGTAGATGATATTGAAAGAACTTTATCTAATTCCTTGGAAAAAGAAGTAACCTCTAAAGAAATCGGAGAAATGGTAATGAGTAGCTTAAAAGATATTGATGAAGTAGCCTATGTAAGATTTGCATCTGTATATAGACAGTTTAAAGACTTGAATTCATTTATGGAGGAATTAAAGAAAATACTAGATGAAGGAAATAATAGTGGGAGATAAGTATGGGGATTATAAAAAAATATGAAACTGATATGTTATATTATCAGATAGAAGGATATAATTTTTCAAATAAAGTAAATCATCTTTTTTCTACAAGAATAGGATGGGATCAAGATAGCCTATTCCATAATTTAAGCGAAGTATTTAATATTCCTGAAGAAAATATTTATAGGGTTAGACAGGTACATGGAAAAGATGTGTTAATAATTAATTACCAGAACAATAAAGAATTAGATATGGAGGAGAAAGATGGACTTATTACCCAAAAAAAGGGTATAGCTCTTTGTACCTATCATGCAGATTGTGTACCTATATATTTCTATGACAGTATTAAAGAGATCATAGGAGTAGCTCATGCAGGATGGAAGGGGACCTTAAACAACATTTGTGAGTCCATGATTAATGCCATGGTAAAGAACTATGATTCCAACATAGATAACATATTTGTAGCCATAGGACCATCTATAGGTTCCTGTTGCTATGAAATTGGACAGGATGTGGAAACACTTTTTATGGATAAATACTCAAATAATGAAGGTATTATTATAAAAAGGGAAGACAAAACTTACTTGGACCTATGGGAAGCGAACAAAGCTAATTTGCTGAGGTCAGGAATAAATTATAACAATATTTTTTGTAGTGAAACATGTACTGCCTGTAATATAGATACTTTACATTCATATAGAAAGGAAAAGGGAACAAGAAATAGGATGATAGCAGCAATAATGTTAAATGAATAGATTAAGGATGATAAAATGAGGAAAGTAGATTTTAATAAAATAGTAATGCAAAATATTTTGCATTATACTAATATTGGAATTCATGTAATAGATAAGGAACGAAGAACTGTTATCTATAATAAAGTTATGGCTAAATTAGAAGGATTAGAAATTAATCAAGTATTGGGAAAAGATATTTTAGATATATTTCCTAGTTTAAATGAAGACACTTCTACTTTAATAAAAGTACTTCATACAGGTGAGCCTATATTAGATAGTACTCAAACATATTTGAATTTTAAAGGAGAAAAAATTACCACCATCAACTCCAGCATTCCCCTTTATGACGATAAAGAAATAATTGGGGCCCTTGAAATAGCCAACAATATTACTCATATTAGAAATCTATCAGATCAATTAATAGAATTGCAAAACGAATTAAAGTCAACTAAATCTGTCAAGAAAAGTACTAGAAACAAAATTAAAAGATATAATTTTGATGATATTATAGGTGAAGATGAATCCATGTCTTTGGCAAAAAAGATAGCAAAAAAAGCTAGTAAATCCAGCTCTAGTGTTTTAATCTATGGAGATACAGGAACTGGCAAAGAGTTGTTTGCCCAAAGTATTCACTATGGAGGAACTAGAAGCAACGAGCCTTTTATAGCTCAAAATTGTGCTGCAATACCTGAAGCCCTATTAGAAGGAATTTTATTTGGAACGGATAAGGGAGGATTTACAGGTGCTCTTGAGAGGGAAGGCATTTTTGAACAGGCCAATGGAGGAACTCTTATGTTAGATGAAATTAACTCCATGTCCTTACCTTTGCAAGCCAAACTTCTAAGGGTATTACAGGAAGGATATATTAGACGAGTTGGAGGAAAAATAGATATACCAATAGATGTGAGAATAATAGCTACTACAAATGAAGAACCATTGGAAAGTTTAAAAAAAGGAACCATTAGAAAAGATTTGTATTATAGATTAAATGTAATCTTTATACACATACCATCTTTAAGGGAAAGAAAAAAGGATATTCAGGTATTATGTAAGCATTTCATAAAAAAGTATAATCTTGCTCTAGGGAAAAGAGTAGAGAAGGTATCGGAAGATGTACTTGATTCTTTTATGAAATATACATGGCCTGGAAATGTTAGGGAATTAGGAAATGTAATAGAAGGGGCCATGAATATAGTAGGAGACAAAGAGAGTATATTAACGAAAGATGAATTTATTTCTTCCACTTATATTACAGATGATGAACCTTTGAAGAATTCATTTATTTTTAATGAAAGAAATAAATCCCTACCTCTAATTTTAGAAGAAATGGAAAAGGAGATTATTTTTAATTCTTTAGAAAACAATGAAAATAACATATCTAAAACAGCTGAAGAATTGGGAATTAAAAGACAGACATTGCAACATAAATTAAAAAAATATAAAATCTAATGCAATAATATTTGCACTTTAATGCAAATATTATTGCATTTTTATCATTAAAAGATAACAAGATATAAGATTTTTTCAATAAATTCTGAAAAATTATGGAAAAATATAGAATTTTGATGGAAAATTAGTTTCTTTTAAGTTGGCAAGGTTATTGCATATATAAATAAGTAAAATGAATTTAGGAGGGTGTAATATGAGAAAAGAAAATGTGAAGGTAGTAGTATGGGGTTTAGGAGCAATGGGAAAGGGTATAGCAGAGATGCTTCTAAACAAAAAGGGTGTAGATGTGGTTGGTGCAGTTGTAAGAGGAGATAAGATCGGAAAAAGTATGTATGATTTTTTAGACATTGAAAGAGGAAATAGAGAAGACTTACTTACAGGTTCCTATGAAGATGTAATAAAAGAAGGCGTAGCAGATGTAGTAGTGATTGCTACTGATTCTTTTACAAGAGATTCCTTTGACAAAATGAAGTATTGTTTAGAAAGAAAAATAAATGTGATATCAACTGCAGAGGAAATGGCCTATCCTCAAGCTCAGCAGCCAGAGTTGGCAAAAGAACTAGATAGAATAGCTAAGGAAAACGGAGTCACAGTTTTAGGTACTGGTATCAATCCAGGGCTTATTATGGATTTATTAGTAATCACCCTTACGGGAGCATGTATTGATGTAGAAAGCATTAAAGCGGAAAGAATTAATAATCTTTCACCATTTGGACCTGCAGTAATGCATGGACAAGGAGTAGGCATTACAGTAGAGGAGTTTAATAGAAGGGTAGCTGAAAATGACTTAGCTGGTCATGTTGGTTTCCCAGAATCCATTACTATGATTTCAGATGCATTGGGATGGAAGCTAAGTGATGATATTAAATTAGACAGAGCACCTATCGTTTCATCAGTATATAGAAAGGCTCCTTATGCAGAAGTACAGCCAGGTGATGTGGCAGGATGCAATATGAAGGGCTATGGCTATGTAGATGGAGACCTAAAGATTGAAATGCTTCATCCACAACAAGTTGAACCTCAATTAGAAGGTGGAACAACCGGTGATTATATAACAATAAAGGGAACACCTAATATAAATATGAAAATTACTCCTGAAGTACCTGGTGGTATTGGTACTATTGCTATGACAGTAAATATGATTCCAAATGTAATCAATTCAAGACCAGGTCTTAAAACTATGATAGATTTACCAGTTCCAAGGGCCATTATGGGAGATATGAGAGAGTTAATAGAAGAATAAATGGAGGGATATAGATGCATGCTAAGCGTGGAGATTGGGTAAGAGTCCACAATATTGTACTAGAAGTTGGGCAGAGGGCTACAAATATTCCAGAAGATACTCAAAATGTACCTTTAGAAATGTGGGATAAAGGATTTTTGCTTAACGAAAGTGCTAATGTTGGGGATAAAGTTAAAGTAGAAACTTATATTGGTAGAGTAATAGAAGGAACTTTAATCGAAGTAAATCCTCATTATAAACATGATTTTGGAAAATCTGTTCCTGAACTATTATATATAGGTCGTCAGGCTAGAGAATTGTTGGCAAAGGATGGTGAGTAACAATGACTAAGGATATGAGTTATGAAGCAGTTATGTCAAGAAGGGCTGAAATAATGAAAAAAGCTGTTGGTATAGATTACCAGGAGTTTGAATCTGGCAGTGTAGCCTTTGACTATGAAAGAATGATGAGGGAAACTGGTTATTCCTTACAGGAAATTGAAGAAATACAAAGTAAAACAGGAGTAGGAAATACTCCAGTATTAGAGCTTAGAAACCTAACAAAGTTAGCAAGAAAATTT
>Ga0265293_10009514_pt1 | contig 13939 bp, 6 predicted proteins | sample Munlanlewell138R_FD_192505 | JGI IMG/M metagenome (GOLD analysis project Ga0265293, IMG submission 192505) | Leachate microbial communities from a municipal landfill in Southern Ontario, Canada - Leachate well 138R | ecosystem: Engineered > Solid waste > Landfill > Unclassified | place: Canada...
CTGTATCTTGGGAATTCTTGTTGAACCGCCTACTAAAATCACATCATCTATTTGGCTCGGTGTGAGTTTAGCATCTTTCATGGCACTTTCGCAAGGTTTCAAGGATTTCTCAAATAAGTCGGCACATAAACTTTCAAATTTGGCGCGTGTAATATTTATATTAAAGTGCTTTGGACCATCTTGTGTTGCCGTAATAAACGGTAAACTTACATCTGTCTGAAGCATTTGTGACAGTTCGATTTTAGCTTTTTCTGCTGCCTCGCGGAGTCTTTGAAGCGCCATAGCGTCTTTGCGTAGGTCAATGCTCTCTTGACGATTAAATTCATCTGCCAAGTAATCAATCAGACGTTGGTCAAAGTTATCTCCACCAAGATGAGTGTCACCGTTTGTAGATTTCACTTCAAAAACACCGTCACCGATTTCGAGAATAGATATATCGAAAGTACCACCGCCGAGGTCATACACCGCAACGGTCATATTCTTGCCTTTTTTGTCCAAGCCGTAAGCCAGAGCTGCAGCAGTCGGCTCATTAATGATTCTTTTAACTGACAAACCGGCAATCTCACCGGCATCTTTTGTTGCTTGACGCTGTGCATCATTAAAATAAGCAGGAACAGTAATTACTGCTTCTGTGATTTTCTGTCCAAGATAATCTTCAGCAGTTTGCTTCATTTTCTGAAGAACCATAGCTGATACTTCCGGTGCAGAATATTTCTTGCCGTCAATATCTATTCTTATTGTGTTTCCGTCATCACTTGGTACAACTTTGAAAGGTACCATTTTTGCTTCTTCGGTGACTTCATTAAGCCTTCTACCCATGAATCTTTTAATCGAATAAACTGTATTGTGTGGATTGGTTACTGCCTGACGTTTCGCAGCTTGACCAACCAATCTTTCTCCGTTCTTTGAAAATCCAACCATAGAGGGTGTTGTTCTTGCCCCTTCACTGTTTGCTATTACAATTGGACTTGAACCTTCCATCACGGACACACATGAATTTGTCGTTCCTAAATCAATTCCGATAATTTTACCCATCGTGAATTAGCTCCTTTTTAATATTAAGAATAATAATTTTTATGTCAATTTGACACGCTGCGACATTTTGTCATTATTTTTGCATCGTTTCAGCCATTTTGTCGCAACGATATTTATAAATATACATATACAGGATATATAACGAATTGCGTGCCAAACTTCAATTAATGAATTTAAGAGATTTATCGAATTTCCAATTATCAAATTGATTGTCTAAAGTGAGAGATTAAATCACAATAACAGATTTCATTTTCGTTAAGGATATATTGTATCTCTTACAAACAGATATGAATTGCTGAAGGGAAATACCTTGTTGCATGATGATTAAGTTGCATGCAGAGGAGCATAAATGTAAACAGACTCCTAATTATATTTCAGGCAATTCATTGTAAGTATCAACGTCTTAGCATAAATAAAAACAGGATATATTATTATATGAGTAGATTCGGAAATTCAAGAATCGGCGGATTTTTCCCACCGGTAATAAAAGGTTTATTGATAGCAAATGTGGCTGTATTTCTGCTTCAGCATTTTTTTGTCGGTACTTTAACATTTGGCGGTGTTTCATTAGAACGCGTGTTTATACATTATTTTGCACTTTGGCAGATTAACTTTGATAATTTAATCCCGTTTGCTTCTGATTACCAGTTTTATCCATGGCAGTTGATTACTTATCAATTTATGCATGCGGATTTTTGGCATATTTTTATGAATATGTTTGCTTTATGGATGTTCGGAAGTGAGCTTGAATCGAACTGGGGCGGAAAAAGATTTTTGTCATACTATCTGCTTACAGGTATTGGTGCTGCAATTATACACATGCTAATAACACCGATTTTTGGCGAAGTCAGACCTACGGTCGGAGCTTCGGGTGCAGTGTACGGACTCTTACTGGCTTTCGGAATGACTTACCCCGATCGTAAGATATTTATGTTCCCATTATTTATTCCCGTACCTGCTAAATATTTTGTCATGATATTTGCCGGCATTGAGCTTTTGAACGGTGTGAGCGGCGTGAGCGGAGTAGCACACTTCGCACATTTGGGCGGTGCTCTGACAGGCTTCATCTTACTCAAGTTTGGACGGCAAGTAGGATTCGAAAAATTAGTAAGATCAATATCCGGCGGACAGTATTACGACAATAATTATTCTGCGGGAAACGATTACGGCTCTTCTTACGGAAGCAGTACTTTTGCAAGACCTAAAGCCACAATTTATAAAGCAAAATGGACAACAGTCAAGGAACAGGAGCCACCGGTTACCTATAAATCCGAAACGAGTGTTAAAAAATACATTATTGACGGCGAAGAAATCACGCAAGTAAAAATAGACATTATTCTGGATAAAATCTCAGCTTCAGGCTATCAGAATTTAACAGAAAGAGAGAAATTTATTCTAACTGAATTAAGTAAAAAACTATAATTTATTCACCATAATTTAAATATTTTATGCAAATATTGGATTTACCGGTTAGTAGTAATGATAACCGGATTATTTCGTCAAGCGGACACAGTGCGGTTACACAGCGTTACCCCAGACGAAACTCTAAACAGGTTATGATAGGTGGAATCCCCGTCGGTGGAGGAGCTCCCATAAGTGTTCAGACAATGACAAAGACGAAGACTTCCGACATTGAAGGAACAGTTGCTCAAATCAAACGATGTGAAGAAGAGGGCGTTGATATTGTCAGAATTACAGTCAATAATAAAGAAGCATCTGAAGCTATTGGTGAGATTGTCAAAAGAGTTAATGTACCTATCGTAGCTGATATTCATTTCAATTATTTGTTTGCACTTAAATCTATTGAAGCCGGTGTTGCAAAAGTTAGAATCAATCCGGGAAATATTGGTAAAATAGATAGAATAAAGAAAGTATTATTAGCCGCAAAAGAGCGTGAGATACCTATTAGAATCGGCGTTAATTCCGGCTCGTTGGAAAAAGAAATACTTGACAAATACGGCTACCCCACTGCCGAAGCTCTATTCGAATCAGCTATGAAGCATGTTGAAATTGCCGGAGATTTCGGATTTGATGATTTGATAATTTCTGTTAAGTCCACTTCAGTGCCTTTGATGATTGAAGCATACAGACTTATAGCAGAACGCACCAATTTCCCTTTGCATCTTGGTGTAACCGAAGCCGGAAGAATAAGAGTTGGCACAATAAAATCAGCTGTTGGAATAGGAACTCTACTTGCTGAGGGAATCGGAGATACAATAAGAGTTTCACTTACTGACGAACCCGAGCGTGAGGTGGAAGTTGGTAAAGAAATTCTTCGCACTCTCGGCTATGCCCAAAGAAACGTGGAAATTATTTCTTGTCCTACATGCGGAAGACTTGATGTTGATTTATTCAAAATAACAGAACAGGTTGAAGATGCTGTCAAAGATATTAAGAAGCCTATGACTGTGTCAATCTTAGGTTGTGCCGTAAACGGACCCGGTGAAGCACGTGAAGCGGATTTAGGTGTAGCAGCAGCTAAGGGTAAGGGGCTCTTATTCAGGAAAGGCGTGCCTATCAGGTACGTACCCGAAGAAGATATTGTTCCTGAATTGCTGAAAGAAATTCATGCTTTCGTACCGGAAAGCTGAATACTACTTAATCACAAAATAAGTTAAAATTCAAAGAGCCGGACTCAGAGTAATCTAAGTCCAGCTCTTTTTTCGCTTTTCCATTTATTAGTGGATTATTCCGGTCATGTAAATTAATCGTATGCTAACACTCCCAAAATAAATAATATATGTGATTGATAATCAGCGTAACACATACTTTAAATAATTTATTAAATCACTGGCTCGCAAAGTTTCTTGTGAATGCCGTCGAGCATATAAATTCCCTGAACGACCGTGTACGTAAGCAGCGGAAGCTGCACCCAGCAATGTATTATCTCGTCTGAATACCATGACAGCCATTATACCGCTTAACACGTCACCCGAACCGGCTGTCGCCATTCCCGGATTACCTTCAAGTGTCCAGAAATGTGTTTTCCCGTCGGTAGTTATTGCCGGAACACATTTCAAATGGATTATACAATTTAATTTTTCAGCAGCTTCGATTGCCGCTTTTTCGGGATTATCATTAATTTCATTTATTGACATGCCGGTCAATCGCGAGAACTCATATATATGAGGAGTAATTACCACATTCTGACCAAGTGGCTTTTGGTAATCAATAGCTTTCAATCCGTCTGCATCAATAATTATTTTTTTGTTACCGGACAGATTGACCACATCTTTAACAAGTTGTATAGTTTCAGCATTATCTGTAAGTCCCGGTCCGACGACGATAACATCATATTTATGCAAATCTTGTTCCAATAAGGACAAATTATCATAGGCTATACTCCCATCAGGAGTCGGCTTCAAAGGTATCCTTATGACTTCCGGATAAAGTGATTCATGGTAACTTACCGACGCAAGATATACCATACCGCCGCCGGACTGAACAGCTGCATTTGCAGTAAGAGCAGCAGCACCTGAATACTTCGCAGAGCCTGCAATAATTAATATTCTACCATGATTATACTTGCTTGCTGTTCTATTTCGAGTGCCAATGACAGCATCAAGGTCTGTTAAATCTAATTTGTATCTGTCTGCAAAATCGGATTGAATATTGTCCTGAATACCCATTTGTGCAATTGATACTTCACCGCAAAGTTCAGGACCTCGATTAATAAAAAAACCTTTTTTATACGAAAAAACTGAGAATGTATAATTTGCCTTAAAGGCATGTTCGTGTGCCATACCGGTATCAATATTTAAGCCGGCCGGAACATCAATGGCAATCTTACAACATTTTATGTCATTCAATATTTTAAGTACTTCAGCTAATCCTTCACGTAAATTATCATCACCGCCTATACCTATTAAAGCTTCAATAAGACAATCGAAGTGCAATCTGTAATTTTTCAGTTCATCAGCTGATTTAAAAACCACCATATTAGAATCGAGACTTTTCAATATCTTATAGTTTAATGCGCCTTCCGATGTTAATCTGTTGATATCTCCATAAATATAAATTTTAAGATTTTTTAAACCGGATACTATTAGTTGCCTTGCAATTGCCAAGCCATCACCGCCGTTATTTCCTGTACCGCAAAATATAGCAGCTTTCTTCTTGCCTAACAAATACATTCTTAGATAATCTCTACAGTCTCGGGCAACATTTTCCATCAATAACAAAGGTGTAAATCCAAGTGATTTTACTGCGTAATCATCTACTGCTCTTGCTGATTTTTTATCAAGTAGAATTCTCACATTTCGCTCCGATTATTAAATAGATATCAGTATTGGTGTAACAGGACTTTCTGAAGAATTTTCTATATATAAGGGCATTCCTGAGAAGATGTATTTTCCTTCCGGTACATCATATAAATCCAACAGTTCGAAAATTACTCCTTTAGATAATAAAATATCATGAATAGGTCTTTCTATGCTGTTTGGTTGGTAATCAGAGGATTTCCATGAAGTACCATAAAGATGCAATTCTGAATCACCGGTAAGAAATTCAGCAGCTGCACGAGATAAAACTAAAATATAAGATGGGTCATGATAACCGATGTAATTTCGCTTATAATCATGACTGGTAATCAATATTTTCCGGGGAATGACACCATTATTCAGTTCATTGATTTTCTGTCTCAGCTCATCAGGACCTATTTCTTTTTTATATATTCCTTCAGCTATCTCTACATAATCTGATTCTAATTTGACTAACAGACATTCTCCATAGAAATACTCAGGATTATCTTTTATCATCATATCAACCGTTCTGCCCTGATTACTGGTATGCTTTGCTGACTCTGCATGAGTCAAAGAGTGTGGCTTGATGTGATGACCATCGTAATTAACAGGTGGTAATTTATTTTCAACTTTTCTGTAAATCTCATTCCGAACATAAGCTTCTCCCTCGCCCCACAGTCCGGGAGTATTTTGATGAATTTTATTTCCGATTACATAAATCATTAATTTATTACAATTATTTTTTTTCTTATGACTGAATCACCGGAATTTATTATTACAAAAAAGAGTCCGCTTCCGTATTCGGACAAATCCTTTGCATATTGTCCTGACACATTATCAGAGAAAATCTTATCACCTTGAGAATTTACAATTAAAACATTGTACGTATTATTAGCTTCATTATTTACAAAAATAGTATTATTATTGTAAGAAACAAGATCTTTATTCAAATCTTGAACAGAAACTGCACTTAAAAGCGGAAATATTTCGGCATTGTCGTCAATACCGTTCAATTCTCCGATGATTATATTATTATCTGCTGAATTTTCTTCCCGATTAAAAAGAACATTAAACAATTCCAATTCATTACCATCACAAACTGTCGAAAGTGTATTTTTAAAGCCTGCTACGAAAAATACTCTGTCATCTCTTTCGAAAAAATGTATGTATGAGTCCTCAGAAGCACAATCATTGAGAGCAATACCTTGGAACTTATCAGCATCACCTATGATATCAAAGTATCCTGCGAAACCGTTGATTTTCCGATTATTCATTATTGAAACAGGTATAACATTAAGTAAATCCGAGCTGATTTGACCTTTATTTAATCCATTAACAGCTCCTTCAATTTTTCCGTATGGATTTTGAATATCTTTACCTAAATTATATGTGACAATCAACATGTCCGAAGTTGTAATATCGCCATTTCCGTCACAATCTGCAAAGGTAACGGCAGCACTATCCCATGTCAGGACCCGTTGCGGTGTCCAAAGTGCAGACGACGCGTCACGCTTGAAGCTCCTGAATCCTTTAGTTGCAGAACCCATGCCGATATATTGTGACACAGGTACAAAATCGAGATGGTCAACTATGCCGTTATTATCGGTATCTCCGGGCCAAACATGTACATAACTATGAACTGTATAATTCAATTCTGCAGAATTAATCGGCAATGAAACACCACCGCTCGTATCGAGGGCAGTTGCTACCGGTCTTTCGAAGCTCATTCGTAAGTTAGCAAGGTTTGGAGAATTTTTTGCTGTAACAAATTCTAATTCAATAACTTTTGGAGTTGTATTCGAGGAAGACTGTGGTATTAATCCGGAACTTACACCTATAATCAAGCTTGCGGTACCATCTCCATTCTCTGTGTTTACTGATTGGAGCACTTCATAATCACCCTGTTTCCATTGTGAGAAACGAATAAAATCACTTAGATTATAATTCAATTTAAATGAAACACTGTTACTGTTTTCTACACCATCAAGCAGAATCTCAAATCCAAACTTATAAGTGGCAGTAACGAAAGCAGCATTTTCATCAAGAACATCTGTTCTCTTAATTATAAAGCTTTGCGATACTGCACAATAATAACCCGAAATAATAATAAGCAGAATTAATATCTTCAGTTTCATATACTTCTCTCGTATTCATACAACGTAATTTCAATAAGCAATGAATGTGCCAAAGATAAAAATACCACTTTTCAAATATGCTGCTTAAATAAACTTTCTGATTAAAGTTATCATCTTGCTATAATAAATTTGCCATAAACAGGCTCTACATAAAAATCACCGGTAAAACGAATCCGGTAAAAATAAACTCCGTTTGGCAGGCTTAGTCCATCGCGATGTCTTCCACTCCACTCTATAATATTTACACCGATTCTTAAGCTTTGATTAATCTCTTCAATTAAGTTGCCCGACAAATCAATAATTTCTAACTTAGCATTAATTCCATGCTCCGGTGCTATATAATTTATATTAAATTTGACGGTTTCGCTTGCAGGATTAGGATAGGCGTACACATCCTCGGCATTGGCTCGAATCAAAGATAATTTCGCCATACTGATAATTGTGTCGCGATTATCTTCGTTATCTCGGAAATACACAATTATTGAAGCATCATCATATTGTAGAGTGTCCGGTCTGAATCGAAATATTGCCTTGAGATTTGTTCCGTCATCAACAGTAATAAACTCGCTCCATAATGTTCGCTGATACGGATGAACATAACCGTTTATTCTGACACTAATGAAATTTGAATCTGTAATCTTGAGTCGTGAATTATCGTAAAGTTCCACTTCGATTAGGGGCAGTTTACTAATGTAATCTCCGTATTGATGGACTCGACCGTCAATTTTCAAAACAGCAGTAGGCTTTAAAGTGTCTCTATTTATATTCAAGTTAAGATGATGATTATTATTGAACAGGTAAAATTCGTTCAATCTTTTTGCATTATCAAGATTTAAACTGACATCATTTTGATAACTTAAATAATCCGTATTTATTTCATGAACAATTTTTTCAGTTACGCTGCCTTTTTTCAGATTCATTATAGGTATATAGGAATAATTCACATCTCCGCTTCCGCGTGAAACATTAATTCTCATCTCTGTGCTGTCAATATCGTTTCGCAAGGAAAGATTTTCAACCATGAAAGACAAGTTCAACTTATCACCTCTCAACAAATTGTCTTTGTCGAATTTGCTCTCGCTTTTAAGCAAAGCAAGCTCATCAGATGGTATAAATTGAGCTTCAATTTTACCGATGTATGTATCGGTATTTGAAATTAATGATGATAATTTAAAATTATTTTGCAGGTAATCCACATCAGCAAAAATTTCGGGATATATGTCGGCTTCAATGCCGGTCAAATCAATATTTTCAGGATTTTTTTCCTGCAAGAGTGTATCAGTCGAACCTGTTTGAGAATTTATTCCGAATAGTGTCAATTTCAGTTCAGTACCATTGTCAGGATAATTGGATTCAAACTTTAAGTCATTCCATTGTTTAGATTTCCTGATAGTCGGTGTACGATAAGAACCTGTTTCTGCGAATCTGATACAGTTACCTGTGATTTTGGCACTGTCTCCGACAAAACTTATAGCTTCCGGTATGGTTCCGGGCTCAGCTCCCCGATAACCAAGCATAGCAAAGGATAAATAAACTCCATCGAAATTTTCATCGAATTTCAGTGTATCGGCAAATTTTGAGCCGAAACTTTTCAGATAATACATTAATGTATCAACCGATGCATGGTTGCCTTCTTCTCCGTACATTTTATACAAATACGGGAGTCTGAAAACCGATTTACAATTTGCTATCATAACATATTCATCATCGGCTATGGAATCTCTTAAAAACTCTACAAGTCTGAAAGCTGCAGAATCTTTCATAAATTCATGCTCGTAAACATTCAATCCCCAAGTCTCAAATAGCCTGACTCTGCTTTCCAATTTCCCATTCTTTGCTTTGAATGCTACTACATTGATTCCCAAGTCATGAACAGCATCCATGAACACTGTATTACCTAACTCCATTGTAACACGAGAAGTCACTACCGGATAACCTTCAGGATTGTCCGGATGATTACCTTTTATCCCTAAAACCTTAAAAGGCAAAGTATCTTTATCTAAAATCATCTTTATGCTGCCGTCATCTTCCTTTAGTAAAGACAAATTATTTAAATTACCGAATTTAAATTCTTCTTCACTCTTAATAGAAGCATTTACAATTTGATGCTCTATTTTTCCTTCTACATTAAAAGGGATACTTGTAAACAAACTAATTGTAGAATTCGTATGATTATGATATCTTGCGTGTAAGAAATATGAGCCGTCTTCGAGTGTAATATCCGGTTGCCATTCAATATAATTTTCATGAATAGTAATATTGCTTCCCGGAGTCTGTGAATCATCTTTAGTTACAACATCATTAGTATCTTCACTCGTAGTAATCATCATCATATAACTGTATTCAGCCTCGTTTTGAATTGGATTTATTAATCTAAATCTCGGATTGTCTGCATCAATATCCCAGAAAGACTGCGGATCCAGAGCAGTCAGACCTTCTTTAAACACGTCAATAGACATAACTATTTTATTGTTGGATTTATTCGGTTCATGAGTACCGAGACTTGGAATAGCCTCGATTATGATTATATGTTTTCCGGGTTGATTCAAGATATCAAACACAGCCGAAAAATCCTCTGACTGACATAGCCTTGAATACTCAATATCATTTGTATCTACTTTTGAATTATACTCTTTTGTAATACGAAGTATTACTTCATCGTTAAAGCAAAAACCATAGTTATGAAGTTGACCTGAAATTGTAATGATATTGTCTTTGTCTGTAAATCTACTCAGACCATCTTGATTAACAATTTTAATCCCGCTTTCCACCAAATATGCATCCGGCTCAGCAGCCACACGTGGTCTGAGCAGTGGGTCACCGATTAAAACAAAAGTGTGTAGTGTCATAATTTGAAGGGGGTCTTGTGTTGACAGAATAGATTTTCCGAAATTAAATAGTTCACCGGAATAACGCATTTTCATAGAAGTATCAGACAAGGCGCTAATCATTCTCCAAGAAATATTATTATGAGGACCGAGAATCCCCGTAAAACTTCCTCCGAAAGCTACCACAAACCCTTTGTCTTCTTCAAGTACATATTGCTCGTTACGACTTGCAATAAGTAAGGGCTCAGCAAAAGCACTTGAATTACATGATACAGTAGTCAGCAAGCCGTACCTGCCCTTATTATTCAAGGTACCTGCTGACCAGCCGTCCAAATCAAAGAGTTCGGCAGCAGCGTGTCCAATATAAATAGTCCATAGCTTTCCTTGATTAATTTTATCGCGAATTTCACCACCCTGCGAAGAAGTACTCGAAGTAAAATCTCTTCGAGTAACTGTGTCAATCACCCCGCAAAGTTGTGAATCAACAATATAATCTCTGTAATGAGTATTTATGAGATTTTTTAAAGTATTACGTTCCGGTTGGCTATATCCGCCAATCAGAAACATGAATTGTTTCATCCAAGGACTATTCGGCAAGGATTCATATTCTATAACCTTATCAATATACTTTTCTGCCTGTCTCTTTGAATTGACAGGAAGTCTTCCTATGACATATTCCGGTCTTAAGTCATCTTCGCCATCAAGACAAACCAACCACCAGTCACTTGCAGGATAGCCATAAGTCGGTACCCAATTTGTAGATATAGAATTGTGCATAAATTTTCTGGCATCCCAGCTGGCATCCCCCACCAACAATACATGAGCAGGTCTGGATGACTGATAAGCATATTTAAGATAATCTTTTATTGCGTGAGGTTTCTTTCTTCCGTACGAAAACTGATTATATATGTCCTCAACATCAATAACACTGACTTTCAATCCTAAGGTATTCTCTCTGTATGACGCTAAACGTTGAGCTTGCTCAAGAAACTCTTTATGACTGATATAAACAGCATCTATCTTGGTATCATTTCGAAGATTGACATTATTGACACTCGAAATCCTATCAACATTCTTAACTGCTGCGAGGTCGCAAAGTAAATATTCTGCATCTCCGGGCAGTGTTATGTCAAACTTATGATTTATACTAATATCCGATGTAAACATTTCAGAGAAGCCGGCTGCTCCCTCTGCTATTTGCTCGTGTTTTAAAGCGCTGCCTTTAATAAAACCGCCTGCATAAACTTTACCTGCGGAAAAATCATCCACAAAAACAGCACCAAGATTTTTTATTGATGAAAAATTATTTGTAATTTGTAATTCAGAAAGAATAAGAATAGCTATTGCAGTGCCGTTCGAAAGTGAATTTATGTATGTATTATGGCTGGCATCATCTCCCGCAAAATGTTTGTAGGAGTAATCCCCACCGTCAGCGCTGTATGAAAACACATGAATACCTTGATTTTTAGAAGATATGATACTGTCTCCTATTCCGAGACTCGCATAAGTATCTGATTCGACAGAACCTCCTAATCTGAACAAAACACCGGATTCATAACTGTTGAATTCTTTTATTCTAAAATTATCCTTATCGAATGCAAACAATCTTGAACTATTGAATCCATAAGGTCTGACTCCGAAATCATTGTCTGGTGCTTTGAATTCAAGTAATCCTTTGTAAGCTGTAGGCATTACATTGCCTTTAATTTCGATAAAATCAATGTTCACTTTTTGATTAGCTACTTCATACACTTGCTTAGTTTCTACACTTAGATTGTTTAATCCGTGTAAGAATCCGTTTTTAGAATCAGTGTAATCCATTGACCTGAAATGATAACCGTGTAGCGAATCACGCTGTTTCAGAGAGCCGTTTATCTTATAATATAAATCATAATGAGTGAGAACGTCCGGCTTTGGCCTGTCATAGGAATTCGAATCCTGATTTGTCCTGTACCACAAGCTCATGGTAATTTTATCATCTACATTGTCTGATGGAGACAGCAATAAATTATGCTCGAAGATGTAATCTGTGATAACGGGGTTAGAATTCCTTGGTAGTAGAATTGCCCAATACCAACCTTCACCAATTACTGTTCTTGTATCATTAAAGTTACTTTTTGCTACAGTTCCGTCGAAATATAAACTGTTAAATTCAGAACCGATGCCATACACTTTATCATATTCTATATGTCTGTCAATATTGATTGAATTAATATATGAATCATTATGAACTTCTGTGGTGGGAAGTAGCATACATCTCGTGCCCTCATAAGATACGTCGTAAGTAACATAAAATGATTCGTAGTTTGTATAGGTATCAAACCAACTCGTATCTCCGGCAGCTCTTTTGCCATAGAAAATCAGTTCGGTTTCAGGTAATAGAATACCCGAATCATCAGGAATATAGTAAGGATATGATTTTCCTTTGTGTATCAGATGCAAATATTTTGATTCCTTGCCGACTAAATCTGATAAATATGGTGATAAATCGGAAATTTTAACCTTGTATAGTACATCCTTTTCCGTTTCGATTTTTACATAATTGAGATTGGTATTAAACCAATCGGAATTCATGAGTTCCGGAAAATCTAAAGACTTTTTGTTGTCTCTTACCTTTATCAATTCGCTCAGATGCTTTTTATTGATTATTGAAGAGAAGAAAAGCTGTTCATTATTAGGTATGTAAGTATCACTTGAATTTATGATACCATTAAGTTTTATGATAAAATTAACTGTCTCCAATACATAAATCTTACCCGACTCAGAGTCATATCTAAAAGGGTTGAATGTAAGTGTCGTTACCTTAATGCCCCTTTGTAATTCTGTTTTGCCGATATTTATATTATAATTGTCCGGAATAATCATGTCAGGTGATAAATCAATGTCTGATACTCTTTCCGATATTATATCATATTCCAAATTTGAATTATTATCGTTGACGGCAATAAGAAAGCTGAGTGCATCATAATTGCCGCTCATGCTTACCTTATTGTAATCAAATCCTTCAACAGATAAATATTTACTGTTTTCAATAGAATTAATGTATGGTTTTAAACCACTAACCGAAATCATAATATCTTCATTGCTCTCTTCGATTATTACCTGCCCGGAGAAAACATTCACAACAAGTAAAATAATAAATACTGCAATGCCGGATAAAAATTTCACTGACATTTTCATGTGTATTAAGCCTAACTAAATTAAAACAAAACCATACATTAAATTTATTGACGAATATCAGTATTAAATAAGATAATCTTAAATCAAATGAAACGGTCATATAGATAAACACATGAAAGTCTAAAATGTAACAAAAAAAACTGTCCGAAATGAAAAAATCGGACAGTTTTTTATAAAAAGATTTATCTTTTCAGTACTTATCTTCTCGAATCACCGCCATAAGTCTTGTAAGAATTAGGTTTTTCATCTCTCAATGAGAACATAATTTTCTTGGCAATTTCTTCAGCAACAACCTTTTGAATTTGGTCACCACTTGTCATATAGTCCTCGATGGCAGTTTCAACTCTTGCACGAATAATTTCGGCAGTTTGTCCGACGAGTGCGTTAGAAAGCTGGTGAATGTCAGCTTGCTGACCGCGTAATGCTTCAAGCTGGCTACGGTTAGCATCTTCCATTTTCTTAAGCATTCTATCCATACGTTCTTCTTCTTCAGTATAAATAAGTGTGAGTGCCAGCAATG
>Ga0265293_10009516_pt1 | contig 13938 bp, 9 predicted proteins | sample Munlanlewell138R_FD_192505 | JGI IMG/M metagenome (GOLD analysis project Ga0265293, IMG submission 192505) | Leachate microbial communities from a municipal landfill in Southern Ontario, Canada - Leachate well 138R | ecosystem: Engineered > Solid waste > Landfill > Unclassified | place: Canada...
TCCTGTGGCGGCCGAAGCGGAGATCAAGATAGAACCTGTTGTAGGACCGGAATACGTGACGGGCAGTACCCGTATGAAGGCGGGAACGGCACAGAAAATGGTGCTCAATATGATCACTACAACCACTATGATCAAGCTCGGGAGGGTAAAAGGCAACCGCATGGTGAACATGCAGCTCACCAACCAAAAGCTGGTGGATAGGGGCACACGCATGATCATCGATGAACTGGGGCTATCATACGAACAGGCAAGAAACCTGCTGCTACTTCATGGATCAGTCAAAAATGCCATCAATAGTTATCACTCTAAAAAGCAATAAGACTATAAATCATGGCAATCATCATTCATACAAATCATCCCGATCTCTTACTGGACAAAATCTATGAAGCGATAGAGAACAAAAAAGCAGATAAGTGGGTAGCGACAACCGACGGTTACCTTACCTATGGATCGCTTTTGTGGAAGAATGAAGCATTTTTCAAACCTCAGATCTGGGTAGACGACAAGCAGCTCCGTTTCGGACTGATAAAGCGAAAGGATAGAAAACATATCTCGACAAAGCTATACACCGCTTTTCATACGAAACTGGTTGAGCTGCTGCTGTCCCGCTTCGACGGGGATTTCCGGAATGTAACGGCTACAGCCGTACGTACAGAACCCGACAGGTTTTGATGTTCTATTCCCTACTCCCATTCTTCACTTATAATTTTTCATTCTTAATTCTTAATTTTCCACTTTATATCTATGATCAAAAATCTAACATTCTTACTATCCATCGCCTTGTTCACATCGGCGATAGCACAAGAGACAGAATACAAAACTATTTCAGGTATCCCTTATTATACCGGAGAGGTGCGTCAGCAAGACAGCTATATCAATGAACGATGCCTACTCGATATCTATTATCCGGTAAATAAAAAAGATTTTGCCACAATCGTCTGGTTTCATGGCGGTGGCCTGACAGGAGGAAATAAAGAGCTTCCCGAAGCATTGAAAAACAAAGGACTCTGTATCATTGGCGTGAACTATCGCCTTGCTCCGGGTGTGAAAGCGCCTGCTTATATGGAAGATGCGGCAGCGGCAGTGGCATGGACCTTTAAGAATATAAGCGAATATGGCGGTGATACTTCACAGATATTCGTATCAGGACATTCTGCAGGAGGATACCTGGCCATGATGATCGGACTGGACAAACAATATCTTGCAGCCCATGGTATCGATGCCAACTGCATTGCCGGCCTGATCCCTTTTAGCGGACAAACCATCACACACTTTGCAATACGTAAAGAAAGCGAGATAGACGACAAACAACCGGTTATTGACAAATATGCCCCGTTGTACCATGTCCGCGCCGACGCGCCTCCTATGCTGCTCATCACGGGAGACCGCGAACTGGAACTTCTGGGCCGCTACGAAGAGAATGCCTATCTCGCCCGCATGATGAAAGTGGCGGGACACCAAGAAACCCGTTTACTCGAATTGGATGGATATGGCCATGGCATGACATACCCTGCGTTTCCATTACTGATAAACGAGATCAACCGTATTTTAAAAATGAAATAATAATTCCAGCCATTGTGCTATTATCGAAAATAACCAATTAACCTATCTGATAAAAGCAAAAGGACAGTCCACACCATGCTCCTGCCAGGTCTCTTTGAGTAACGACAAAGGGCCAATCCCTATGCACATGCAAATTAAAAATAAGTGAATTAACCATTTGTTTTTTAACAGTTTCCGTATATATAAATCAGTTGAAACGTCTTTTAAAATCAAACAGTTTCAATTTATCTTTGTATTATTTCAACCTACTATCTATTGGTCATATTGCCACATATTCATTAAACGTTCTGATTTAATGATGATAAATATTTAACAATAAATTATTCCCAGAGTTAATATTCCATGTAAATTAATTAAAATTTTGGTAGTGCAATGCATTTCGTTTCCTGAAATTTGCAGCGGCAACAATGAGTAGAATTAAACTTATTTTTGTTTAATTATCATTGTGATGGTATTTTGCCTTCCTTAGTTTATTGGAGCGTAAAACAAAAAATCAATCAAGCGCATCTACTTTAGTCCAAGACAGTTCCAATAGCAAATTATGTGGAAGAATGGTATTCTGCTTTATAGCAAATCGAGATTAGGAACTATTTTATTTAATCAAAAAATCAATCTGAATCGTATGAATAATCAATTTTTGAAATCACTTCTTTCAGGTCTTTTTTTATTACTTACCATTCCATTATTCGCGCAAGAGCAGGTAAGTGGAACCGTGAAAGATAACAACAATGAATTTTTGCCCGGAGTATCAATCCAAATAAAGGGCACATCAGAAGGTACTATTACCGATATAGACGGCAGGTTTACACTAAGAGTACCGGATTTAAGAACGGTGCTTGTCTTTTCATTTGTCGGGATGGAAACCCAGGAGGTTGATATTAACGGAAGAAAAAATATCGATGTGGTATTGGAATTTTCTTCCATTGGTATTGACGAAGTTGTCATAACTGCCCTCGGTTTATCACGACAGAAGAAAACATTGGGTTATGCCGTATCAGAAGTGGAAGGGAATGATATTCAACGGGTGGCACAGGAAAATGTATTAAACTCTCTCTCTGGACGAGTCGCCGGTGTCGCCATTAATTCAACGGGTGGTCCGGGGGCATCCGTGAGTATGGTAATCCGTGGAGCCAGTTCATTGACGAGTGACAATCAACCACTGTTTGTGGTGGATGGTGTTCCTGTCAATAACACGTTGAACAACGTCAGTAGTATGGGCGACAGGAATATGGTAGACTACGGGAATGCCATATCCGACCTGAACCCGGAAGATATTAAGAGTATTTCCGTGCTTAAAGGGCCGAGTGCCGCTGCCTTGTATGGCTCACGAGCCGGTAATGGAGTGGTATTGATTACAACTAAATCAGGCAAGGGTAGTAAAGGTTTCGGCGTATCCGTAACTTCCAATACTGTCTTTGAAACACCCTACAAATTCGTAGAAACACATAATATGTTTGCCAACGGAACCCGTCCCTATACGCAGGATAGCAGGCCCACAACCGGATTACCCTACTATCTGGTACCCGCTGCCGACTCATATTGGGTTGGTCCGGAACTGAATAAGGGAATGATGGGATATGTTTGGCCTTATTTCGATAGTGAAGGAAATCTCAATCCACAGGAATTGGTGTCGCATAACGACAATTACAAAGAATTTTTCAGGACAGCAATCACCTCTCAGAATGGAGTCTCGATTGCCAACGATACCGAAAAAATCAACTATAGGCTATCATTTAACAATATGACAAACAGGGGTATGATTCCTAATAGTGATTTGAACCGGAACTCCCTGGGCCTAAACTCATCGGTGAAGATAATCGATAACCTAACAGTCCATTCCAGTATCAACTATACCGGGTCAAATGCCGACAACCGCCCTGCAGGCGATAGAGGAGCCAACCCGATGGAATCGGTTGTACGTGGAATTAATCCGACGATAGACATGAAGGACCTGAAAGATTATTGGGAACCGGGACAGGTAGGATTAATGCAAAGAGCTCCGTATAATTTGTTTGTAAATCCTGACGGCACCTATACAAGAGGTGAAATGATCGACAATCCCTTTTTTCTTGCTTACGAGGTCAATAACGGATTTAGAAGGGACAGATTGTTCGGACACGGGCAAATTGAATGGCAGATTAACCCTGAATTTGCATTCATGGTCCGGTATGCCCATGATCAGTTCCATGAAAAACGGGAAACCAAAATGGCACCAAGTTATTCAAGGGACGCAAATGGTGTCTATGGGATCACCAATCTCTACCGGAAAGAACAAAATACCGATTTCCTCCTCTCTTATAATAAATATCTTGACAGCTTCAGTATCAACGCTTCCATAGGAGGAAATTATATGTACCAGTATGCTGAAAACAATTATGCGAAGACAAAAAACAGAGGTAGCGGACTCATTGTTCCCGGTATCTATACACTGAACAACATTGCTCCCGACAACCTCGATTTCGGTTCAGGCTGGTCTCAGAAAGGGATATACAGTCTCTACGGTCTTGCTTCAATCGGTTTTAGAGATGCCATTTTTTTAGATCTCACCGCCAGGAATGACTGGTCCAGCACACTTCCCGCCGAAAACCGCTCTTATTTTTATCCATCAGCCTCTTTGAGTATGTTATTAAATAATATGCTTGACTTAGGAGATAAGGTCTCACTGATGAAGTTAAGAGGTGGATGGGCCATGACGGGAAATGACACCAATCCCTATTCTTTATTATCCGTGATGGATAACCAGGGAGCCTGGGGAAATGAAACCCGCCTATCCACATCCGGTACGATGTTGTTACCCAACCTTAAACCGGAAATTCAAAGATCATGGGAATTCGGGGCCGATCTCTCCTTTTTCCAGAATCGTTTAAAGATGGATGCAACCTATTATATCATGGAAAATAAAAATCAAATCCTTGGAATTGGTTTACCACCCTCATCCGGTTACAGTTCAAGGCAGATCAATGCCGGCTTACTGCAAAGCAAGGGGATAGAATTTTCAGTGGGAGGAGTCCCAATATCCACCAAAGACTGGACTTGGGATTTGAATTTTGTCTTCTCGAGAAATCGGACTACCATTCTTGAATTAGCAGAAGGGTTTGATTATCACATCTTATGGAGTGAAGCCAATGCCGCTGCAGTCACAAGAGTAGGCGAAGAGATCGGACAAATGGTTTCCAGGGTAATTACACGTGTCAACGACCCGTCATCGGAATATTATGGATGGCCAATAAAGAATCCTTCGGGCGCACTCATCCGCGACGATTGGCAAAATTATATGGAAACCGGAGACAATACGGCGATAATGGGCAACTTCAATCCTAAGTTCCAGTTAGGTATGCAGACCTCAATATCTTATAAGAACTGGAATCTTAGCGCCAGCTTTGATTGGAGATATGGTGGCCAGTTTGTTTCACAAACAATCCGTTACATGGAGTCCGACTACCTGACGAAAAGATGGATTGACAGGGCACTGAACCTGAATCACATGAGTGGACCCGAGATGGCCCGGTATTTAAAAGATAATGCCGACAAATATCTTTTACCCGGTGGACAGTATTTGGTGGTAGTTGGTGGTCCTACTACAGCAACCGGGGGTTTTCAACACACCGAAGGTGGAATAACGCTTAACGACGGGCAATTTATACCGGGTGTGGAAGGATATTATGACAATGAAGGAAAATTTGTGATGGTAAAAGAGCATCTTGGCGATGAAGGTACTCCGATAAATAGATGGCAGAGTTCTTACGGTTGGGATTATGGCCAGACAGCACTGTTTGATTCCGATTATATCAAGCTGAGAGAGATTTCCCTTACCTACCAATTCCCTTCATTCAATTGGTATGGAGTTAATGGCCTCTCTATTTCCGCATATAGCCGTAACATCATGTTATGGACCAAAGCAAAGATAAATGTTGATCCCGAAACGGCTTTTCAACCGTCAGGCTCTTCATTTATGCAAGGAATAGAAAGATATAACATCACCCCATGGGCGATACCCTTTGGCATTAAGCTGAATGTGAATTTTTAAAATGTAAAATTGAAAAATAAAAAATAAGATATGAAACAGTTTTATTCAATAATACTGATAGTGTCCGCCGTGGTAATGCTCACTTCATGTGATGCAGACCTGACCGAACTCAATGTAAACCCGAACGGAGTCGATCCGGCAATCGTGAATCCCAATCTTCTGGTTCCCACTATAATAGTTGCCACTGCCACACCATACCTGGAAATGAGTTATGAGGGTGATCTTGCCGGCGTAATGCAATATGTACAAAAGAGCGGATGGGGCGGCGGCCTCAACAATTATGACTGGAGAGTACAACGGAACTGGGACAACTGGTATACTAACCTGAGAAATGCGAAACACCTATATGAACGATCAATCGAGGAAGATATGGAGTTTCAGCAAGGAATAGCATTGATTATGAGGGCATTCAATTTCGGATATATTGCCGATTCATGGGGAGATGCACCCTACACTTCGGCTTTAAATGCCCTGGAAGGACGACAGGAAGATTATTTTCCGGTTTTTGACTCGCAGGAGGCAATTTACAAGGGAATTATCGAAGAATTGAAGAGAGCAAATGAACTATTATCCAAGCCGGCAGCTAATTATTCCGGCATCAATCCAAATGCCGATATTCTATACAACGGTAATCCTTCGATGTGGAGGAAATACGCAAACTCTCTCATGCTAAGGTACTACATGAGAGTATCTGAAAAATTGCCCGATCTTGCAAAGGCTGGAATTGAAGAGATCATTTCCAATCCAAGCCAGTACCCGATTTTCACATCGATAAATGATGATGCGACCATGGACTTTATCGGTTCTACCAATAGTGACTCCTGGCCCGCCAACACAGCCTATGATCCGAGTGAAAGCAGTTTCGACAGGATTCAACTTTGCGCCGGCCTCAGGGATGTACTGGTAGGTTTCAATGATCCCAGGCTTTCCGTTTGGTTCAATAAGGTGAGGGTACCCATCAAAGTATCCGAAGCGTACGGAAACGATGTGATCGTAGATGGAATAAGATACCTGCATCCCAACCATATGGCGGCAAACAACATGGTGATATACGATAAGGATAACTGGATAGAAGATATTGAAAATAACAAGGTGTTGATCGATACGATGGAATATGTCGGCGTCCCGATTGCCTATACCAGAGGCGATGCCTCAAGCTTCAATCTGAACCCGGTTCCCATACAAGGAGGTCCAAACGTGCATTGTTCCGCACTCTCCAACATCTATAAGGAAGCCAAAGGTTCCCTGTTGAAGGCGAGGCTGACCTCCTATGCCGAAGTTTGCTTTATCCTTGCCGAAGCAGCCCAGAAAGGATGGTCGGTCGGATCACAGGAAGAGTGGTACAGGAAAGGGATCCAAGCTTCTTTAGATACCTGGGGAGTCGGCAGTCACTTCAATTCTTATATCGCAACCGAAGGTGTGCTATTCAATGGTTCACTGGAGCAGATCATTGTCCAGAAATGGGTTGCCAATTGGACAGTTGCGCACGAATCGTGGTGCGACTGGAGAAGGACCGGTTACCCTGTCTTAAGCATAGGAACCAAAGGGTTAAGACAGGCGATGCCATTAAGGTTTCAATATGGAGGGAATGAAATTTCCAGGAATTTCAACAACTACAGTGATGCAATTGGAAGATATCAACAGACAGCTTTTACCGAGCAAGATGGAAACGACAGCGCCTGGTCGAAATTCTGGTTGATCCAGGGAACAAATAAGCCCTATTAATCGTAATATCTATTCATATTTTCTTAAACCTATAAATGAACAGGAAAAGTAATGAGGAAAAATAATTCTATCACTTTTGTCCTATTGATATTCTTGCTGGTGATCAACTCATGTGCCAATGTTGCGCAAGAAGGGAGACCAATCCATCACGATACTCCCTTCATTCAGGATTACAGTATCAAATATTATTTCGATCAACCCGGCATAGCCCTTCAAAAGGTAGCTGCCGACCGTAACGGAAAGATCCAGGTACTGGCATCAGATGGACTACTCCATCCCCATGCGGGAGCTTTTCTCTATCCCGGCACACTTGAAAAAGATGGCACACACCGTCCCTTTGTCGACAAAAGCTTCAGGGATTTGTCTGCATATCGCCAACAACTGGTCTATCTCGACGATGAAGCAGTGCTAAGCAATGCCTGGGCAGGGGAACTATTTTCGAAACACGAAATGCCCGGGGTACAGTTGTTCGCATCAGGAGAAGATTTCATCTTCCTGGTAGCAGAAAACCAAACCCTGAAGTTACTGAACAACAACTCGGAGACACTATGGAAAGGCCAGACGCAAGCTCCCGTTCTGGCACTAAAATATGCACAACCCACCGGGAAGTTCTGGATACTGACCGCCAATGAACTATTCACTCTCTCTTCCGTCGACAAAAAACTTGAATCCTTTTTCAAGGGTGGGGAGTTTACCTCATTCGACGTAATGGCATCGGGAAAGAAGACCATTATCGGCACATCAAACGGCTATATCGTCATCGACAATGTTTCCGGGAAACAGGAAGAAGATAAAATATTGAAATTACCGGTTCCTGAGATCACCAGTGTCAAAACGATCAACGACAATATTTGGTTCGGTTCGCCACAGGGTGCTTTTATGCTGCGCGACAACGGCAAGTATAACTATTACAGTGGCGAGAGATGGTTGCCGGGCGACCTGGTGGTTGATATTGCCGAAGGGCCCGATAACTCGGTGTTGATCCTGACCGATAAAGGGCTAGGGCAGATCTGCTTTAAGGAGACCACACTCTATGAAAAAGCGCTTTATTTTGAAGATCAGGTAAGGCTCCGTCACATCCGCAACGGTTTCAATTCCACATTGGGTGGAATGACCAAAGGTAATCTCTCTACCGGTTATCTCTCCGATTCCGATAACGACGGATTGTGGACCTCCATGTATCTCGGTAGCCAGGCTTTCCGGTATGCCGTGACCAAGTCGGAAGAAGCACTCCAGAACTGCATTGAATCGTTGGATGCCATGGAACGGCTTTATACCATCAATCCGGTACCCGGTTTCCCGGCACGCTCTTTCGAGCGTAGCGGATATATCAATGTATTGTCTGATCCGGAGCGGTGGCAACACTCCGCCGATCCGGAATGGGACTGGAAATCCACCACCAGCAGCGACGAAGCCATCGGGCATGCTTTCGTATACGGAGTGATCGCCGAACTGGTAGATGTGAAGCCGGTACGTGAAAAAGCAATCAGACTGCTCGACGAAATGATGCAACACATTGTGGATAACGATCTCTATCTGGTAGATTACGACGGTAAGCCTACCACCTGGGGAAGATGGAATCCGGAATATGTAAACCAATTTCCGATTTCGGTAGGTGATCGTAAATTAAACAGTTCCAATATCGTGGCCATGTTACAAACCGCATATCATTTCACCAAGAAGGAAGTATATAAGCAGAAAGCTTTCGAATTGATGGATGGTCACGGATACCTTGAGAACCTGATGCGGCCAATGAGTGAAATCGGAAAGGCATCTGAAGATGCCGACGATTGGGCACAAATGTTGTCCGAATCGTGGAATCACTCCGATGATGAGATGTATTTCCTCGGTTACTGGGGACTCTATCGCTATGCCTTTGACGATTCGTTGAAGAGTATGTTCCGCGAAAGCATCATCGACCATTGGGAATACGAGCGACCGGAAAAAGATGGCCTTTGGAATCTCTTCACGGCAATGGTAAGTGATCAATTCGACCTGGATGAAGCGATCTGGTATCTACAGGAATATCCGCTGGATCTGATCAGTTGGACTGTGACTAACAGCCATCGGAAGGATATCCGGACAATCCCCAATAATTTCCGTAAACAGACGATCGAAGAAGTATTGCCACCGGACGAATTACCGATCCGGCGACACAATGCCAATCGATTCAGTCTCGACGGGGGTAATAACGGACAATCGGAGAACAGCGCCGGAGATATCTGGTTACTGCCATACTGGCTGGGACGTTATCTGAATGTAATTGACAAAGAACAATAATGAAGTAACCTTCACCCTCTAAACGCCTTCCGATATTCTGAAGGCGTTTTTTTATTGATCGTTTTAAAATAGTGATCTTTATTTGTCTACCTTTGCAGGTTTAAATTTCACACGTCAGTGTGTGCAACTAAAATAAAGAAGATATGCTAACGAACGTCTGCCTCAAGGAGACCGAAGAGTTGTATGCCACACCTATTTTACAGCAAACGGCTTTCTGGTCGGAGGTGAAAACATCCCTGGGAGCCAACACCCTCGCTGTCAATTTTACATCCCAAAGACCCGATCTCTTTCCGAAACTGGATGATCAACCATCTATAAAATCTGATCTGCTCGTCATCTTGCAACAGGTCAACCGGAATCATTCTGTAGCCTATGTGCCTTACGGACCGGAAATTGAACCGGCGGACGAGTTCCAGGGTATGTTCCTGGAAGAACTGTCAGAATCACTCCGCTCTGTTCTTCCTGTCAATTGCATTCATATTCGCTATGACCTTTGCTGGGAATCATACTGGGCCAGGGAAAAAGACCATTTCGATGAGAATGGGATATGGAAAGGCGAACCGGAAAGTCATTCACAGGAATTCCGATTCAATTTCAGTACGCACAACTGGAATTTCAAGAAAGCCCACTCCAATATTTTACCGGCCAACACCATCTATCTTGATTTGACAAAAGATAAAGAGTTGCTCCTCCAAAAAATGAAACCGAAAACACGTTACAATATCAAATTGGCACAACGTAGAGGAGTAACGGTAAGATCGATGGGCATGGAAGGAATGGATATTTGGTATGAGCTTTATAAAGAAACAGCGGAAAGGAATCATCTCCTCCTGAACGATATAAAGTATTTCCGGGCTGTGCTCGACGCCCGGGCAGAAAATAGCAGTTCACCGGCCAACGTAAGCCTGCTGATAGCAGACTATGAAGGAAAACCATTGGCTGCCATGTTCCTGGTCATTACGGGCAACAGAGGATCCTATTTGTACGGCGCATCCTCCTCATCGCACCGTAATTTGATGGCAACCTATGCATTACAATGGGAGGCAATCATGAGATCACAACAAACAGGTTGTACCGAGTACGACATGTTCGGCATCTCTCCTACCCCCGACCCTCAACATCCGCTTTACGGATTATATAAATTCAAGTCGGGGTTCGGCGGTGATATTTACCATAGCCTCGGCTGTTGGGATTATCCATTAAATAGGGAGGCCTATACCCTTTTCCGTGCATCGGAGCTACGTAGCCAGGGGTATCATTTAAGTTAAAAATTTATAAGAGGTAAGAGTATTTTATGGGATCCGGTAAATGATGCTGTTGATATTCATGCCGGCTCCTACGGAAGCCAATACAATATTGTCCCCGCTCCTCAGGATATGTCCCTTCATCTCTCCACGTAAAATCATATCGAGTAATGTGGGCACGGTAGCTACCGACGAGTTTCCTAACCAGGATATGGTCATCGGCATAATATGTTCGGGCACCTCCCGCAGATTATAGAGCCTGAATAAACGATTCAGGATAGCGTCGTCCATTTTACCGTTAGCCTGATGGATCAACACCTTGCTCACCTTATCGATATGCAATTTCAGTTTGTCTAGTCCGGCTTTAATGGTTTTCGGCACATTTTCAAGGGCGTATTGGTAAAGGCGGCGACCATTCATCTTGAGGTAATAATCTTTTTTCTCCGCCAATTCCGGATTATAAGAATAGCCCAGACGGAGCATATTTGCATACTCCAAGGCATCGCTACGTGAGTTATGTCCGATCACACCTACGAGTGAACCGCTCTCTCTCGCCTCCATGACAGCAGCACCCGCTCCATCGGCATAAATCATACTGTCACGGTCATGCGGGTCGGATATACGAGACAGCACATCGGCTCCAACCACCAATATCTTCTTGGCATCACCCGACCGGATATAGTAGTCCGCCTGGATCACAGCCTGCACCCATCCCGGACAACCGTACAGTATGTCATACGCTACAGCGGAGGGATTGGCAATACCCAGCTTCTGCTTTAACCGCGCAGCCAATGTCGGCAACACATCTATCCTCATATTATCCTTTGTTGTCTCTCCGAAATTATGGGCAAAGATAATATAATCGAGCTCCTCTTTGTCTATCCCTGCCGCCTCTATAGCCCTTTCGGCCGCAACCAGAGCCAAATCGGAAGTCGACTCATCATCGCCGGCATACCGTCGTTCGGCAATAGTGGTGATCTCTTCAAATTTATGAGTGATCTCTTCGTTAGGGGTGAGGAGTTTTTCCCCGGTAGAGTCATAGAACTCATAATTGTGGAAAAACTCATTTTTTATCTGTTTGGCAGGCACGTAACTACCAGTGCCGGTAAAAACACTATACAGCTTACTCATTGCGAATTATTCTTAGTTAGCTTGATAACCTTACAACTTTTTATTAACCTTCCCGTCCTCTATTAGGAATTACAAAAGTACATGATTTTTTCTAAATAAACCACAAACATATAAAAATAACCATTTTAATTAGTTTTCATTGCGGTCGTTTTGGCGATGACCGGATTAGATATATCTTCATACAGCTCCAGGTCGAAATATTTGGCAGCCGCTGTCACATGGTCGAATACATCGGAGACAATATCTTCATACCGCACCCATGTTGTGGTAGAGGTAAAAAAATAGAGTTCCAGGGGAAGCCCTTTGGGGGTGGGCTGTAACTGCCTCACAATCAGCAATAATTCTTTATGAACGCCGGGGTGATTCTTCAGATAATTTTTGATATACTGCCTATATAGTCCCATATTGGTCAAATTCCTACCGTTGATAGCAAGCGATTTGTCCACTCCCTTCTCCCGGTTGTATTCGTTGATCTCTTCACTTCTCGAACGGATATAATCTGCGATAAGCCCTATCTGTTCAAGTTCCTTCAGTTCCTCATCCTTCATGAAACGGATGGCCGACTGCTTCACGAAAACAGAACGCTTTAGCCGTCTTCCGCCGGTATCTACCATGCCACGCCAGTTCTGAAACGATTCCGACACCAATGAATAGGGTGGAATAGTGGTGATTGTTTTATCGAAGTTTCTGATCTTCACGGTAGTGAGTGAAATTTCAAACACATCACCGTCGGCATCATACTTGGGCATGGTAATCCAGTCACCGATACGCACCATATCGTTGGCCGATACCTGGATACTGGCTACAAATCCCAGGATTGGATCTTTGAATACCAGCATCAACACAGCAGAGAGGGCTCCCAAGCCGGTCAGGATATGCCCCGGATTCTGTCCGGTTAGAATGGAGAAAAGGACAATAAAACCGATACAATAGAGCACAATCTTCACCACCTGGGCATAACTCTCCAGCGGTTTGTCCCTCATCCTTGGTTTCTTCGAAAGAGTATCGAAAAACGCATTCAGGACAGACATCAGGAGCCATATCACATAAAATATCAGAAAAATATCTACCAATTTATTGATAAACAACATTGTTTTCGGAAATTGGTCAAAAATAATAGGGATGGAACCTTTCACCAGGCTATAGGGAATCACCATTGCCAGGTAATGCGGAAAACGCCGTTTCGCCAAATTTTTCAGGAATTCGGCACGAGACATCTTCCCGAAATGGGCAAGAATATGCTTCAGGATAGTACGGGTAAGGTATTGCACTATAAATACCAGTGCTGTCAATACGATCAACAGGATGACCAGATTGATATACTTAGCCCAGGCATCAACAATTCCGAGGCTTTGGAGTAATTGGAGGGACCAGTCGCTGATAGCATTGGTCGAACGTGAAATCTGCTGAATATTTTCTTCGTTCATAAAATTATCGTTTTAGTGAGCAAGTAAAGTACGCAGTACAAACCATGCAAAGATACACTTTTTAATGGAAAGGTGGGAGTGAAAAAGTGCCTACATGCCCAGATGTCTGTGCGGACAAGTGATTAGGAGAATAGAGTGAAGCATATTATCACACGAAGCACATTATTTTCCAAAGAATAATTGTATATTTGCCAAAGTAGTTCGCACTTCAACATAAGTAGAGAATGAATTGCTTTCGAATTTATTATATCTAAACAACTTAACGAAAATATGGGAAAAGTACTGATCATTGGCGCCGGAGGTGTAGGCACGGTGGTGGCCAATAAAGTGGCACAAAACAGTGACGTGTTCACCGAAATTATGCTGGCAAGCCGTACCAAAAGTAAATGCGATATCATTGCCGAAGATGTGAAGCGCCGCACAGGTGTATCCATTCAGACGGCAAAGGTAGATGCCGACAGCGTTCCGGAACTGGTTGCACTGTTCAATGAGTATCAACCGGAACTGGTGATTAATGTAGCGTTGCCTTATCAGGACCTGA
>Ga0265293_10009518_pt1 | contig 13937 bp, 14 predicted proteins | sample Munlanlewell138R_FD_192505 | JGI IMG/M metagenome (GOLD analysis project Ga0265293, IMG submission 192505) | Leachate microbial communities from a municipal landfill in Southern Ontario, Canada - Leachate well 138R | ecosystem: Engineered > Solid waste > Landfill > Unclassified | place: Canada...
CTTCTTTTAATCTTAATAATGGATAATAAAACTCTAAATCATCAAAATCATTTGATACGATTGTTAAAACTTTAATATCTTTTAATTCCATTTTTACTCCTTATATCCTTTTATTTTATTGATCAATTTCATTCGATCATTTAATGCTTTTTCATAGGGGTTTTCAATTTTTGGTTTAAAATATTTTTTATTAATTAATTCATCTGGTAAATATCTTTGATCTGTCATGGCGTTTTTATAATCATGGGGATATAAATACGCCTCTGGATTTGATTTTAAATAATTATTGTTTAAAAATTTAGGGATTTTCCCACCTAATCCTTTAGTATAATCATTAATTGCTTCATCTAATGCTTTATATGCACTATTTGATTTTGGTGATAAGGCCATTTCAATGGTTATGACCGATAATGGGATTCTTGCTTCAGGAAATCCTACCATTTTAGCTGTGTTACAAGCATTTAATACCTTGGTTGGCATATTAGGATTGGCAAGACCAATATCTTCATAAGCTATCACTAATAATCTTCTGGTAATAATATCTAAATCCTCTAAGGTTATTAATCTAGATAAATAATGAATTGCCGCGTTAACATCACTTCCTCTAATTGATTTTTGTAAAGCGGATAACATTTCATAATAATTATCTTCGCCACTATCTAAACTTAAAGTAGCTTTACCTAATACTTTTCTAACTATATTAGCTGTAACTCTAATATTATCATCAACTACTAAAGAAATTGACTCTAAAATATTTAAAGCACTTCTAATCTCATAATTTGAATATCTAATGATTGTACTAATTGCGTCTTCACTTAAAGTAAAATCATTATCTAAATAATTAATACCATTTAGTAAAGCTTTTTTAATATCTTCGTCTTTTAAATCTTTAACTTCATATATATGAGTTCTAGAACGAATTGCCATATTAATACTAAAGTAAGGATTTAATGTAGTAATTCCAATTAAAGTAGCTTTTCCATTTTCAACAAATGGGAGTAAATAATCTTGAATATCGGTTTTCATCCGGTGAATTTCATCAATAATTATTAATACATTATGATAACTAGTTAAATCTAGAATATCTTTTAATTTAGCTTTATTATCTGTTGATGCATTAAAAGTGTAATATTCCATTTTTGTTTTTTTGGCAAACAATAAAGCGATCGTCGTTTTTCCGACTCCAGGGTTGCCATGTAAAATAAAAGAGAGAATTTTATTTTTCTCAATCATTTTAGTTAAAATCCCATCTTTACCAACAAGATGGTCTTGTCCTAAAACTTCTTCAAACTTATTTGGTCTTAATTTACTAGCTAATGGTTCCAAGATATCACCTACTATTATATTATGATATACTATATTATAACATTATATTTTGTTTGTAAAAAGAATACAAATATTATAAAATTATAGTATAACAATAGAGGAGAAAATTCATGGATTTAAAAAAATATATTGCGACTGTAAGTGATTTTCCTAAAAAAGGAATTGAATTTAGAGATATTACCCCATTAATGCTTGATGGAAAAGTTTATAAGTATGCTTCAGATTTAATCACTAATTTTACGAAAGAGAAAAAGGCTGACGTTATTGTTGGTCCAGAGGCAAGAGGTTTTATCTTTGGATGTCCTGTTGCTAATAATTTAGAAATCGGATTTGCTCCTGTTAGAAAACCCGGTAAATTACCAAGAGAAACAATTTCAGTTTCATATGCGTTAGAATATGGTGAAAATGTTTTAGCTATCCATAAAGATTCAATTAAAAAGGGTCAAAGAGTTGTTATTATTGATGATTTATTAGCCACTGGCGGTACTATGCAAGCAAGTATTAAATTAGTTGAACAATTAGGCGGTATCGTAGTTGGATTAGCATTTTTAATTGAATTAGATGATTTAAAGGGAAGAGATTTATTAAAAGGATATGATGTTTTAAGTTTAATCCATTATTAAACAATTTAACAAAGAAAGGTAGGTGATTAAATTGACAAACGATCCGTTATATAATGCTTTAATGAAAGACATTTCGCATTATATTAAAACAAAACCAAATATAGATTTAATCACTAAAGCCTATCTTCTTGCCAAAGATAAACATTTAGGACAAATGCGTAAAAGTGGGGAACCATATATTACTCACCCAATCGCAGTAGCAAGAATTCTTGCTGAAATTCAAACCGGGCCTGATACTTTAATTGCTGGCCTCCTTCATGATACAGTAGAAGATACAGATTTAACTTTAGATGACTTAAAAAATGAATTTGGTGAAGATGTCGCCATTTTAGTTGATGCCGTCACTAAATTAAATAAACTATCCTTTGCTGATACTAATCAAGCCGATAATCAACAAAAAATGTTATTAGCGATGGCTAAAGATATTCGGGTTATTATTATTAAGTTAGCCGACCGAATTCATAATATGAGAACACTTGAATATTTAGCTCCTGAAAAACAAGTTAGAATCTCAAAAGAAACATTAGAAATATATGCGCCCATTGCCCATAGATTGGGTCTTTTTAGATGGAAAGCTGAATTAGAAGACCGTTCATTAAGGTTTGTTGATCCGGCGATGTATTATAAAGTATCTAATTTAATTAAACAAAAAAAGGATGAACGAGAAAAATCAATTGATAATGTAATTGAGTATTTAAAAGAATTATTTAAGGAAGCTCATTTAGGTAAATATGAAATTAAAGGCCGAATTAAAAATATTTATTCAATCTATAAAAAGATGGTTTTATCAGACCGTGCTTTTGAAGATATTTATGATTTATTAGCAGTCAGAATAATTGTTGATAAAGTAGAAACATGTTACCAAACTTTAGGAATCATTCATGCCAACTTCACTCCAATTCCTAAAAGATTTAAAGACTATATCGCAGTGCCAAAACCAAATATGTATCAATCACTCCATACCACTGTCTTACATAAAGATGGTGAGTTATTTGAAGTTCAAATCAGAACTCATGAAATGGATATGGTTGCAGAATACGGGATTGCTGCTCATTGGGCCTATAAAGAAAATAAAACTTATTCAAAAGAGCGTGAACAATTTGAAATTGCCTCTCATTTAAAATGGTATGCAAATCTTTTAAAAATAACCGAGGATAAAGATGAAAAAGAAAATAGTTCCGAAGAATTTGTTGATACCATTAAAACTGATATTTTCTCAGCCAATGTTTATGTCTTTACGCCAAAAGGTGAAGTAATTGAACTGCCAACACACGCAACCCCAATTGATTTTGCTTACCGAATTCATACTGATGTTGGACATCAAATGGTTGGGGCAATCGTTAATAAAAAAATGGTTCCTATTGATCATGAATTAAAAACAGGTGATATCGTATCAATTAAAACTAATAAAAATTCATCAGGCCCTAGTGAAGACTGGATGAAAATAGCGAAATCATCTAGTGCTAGACATAAAATAAAGGCTTTCTTAAATCGTGCCAATCATGATTATTTAATTCAAACAGGTAAGTTTCAATTAGATAAAGAATTAGCCCAAGAAAAAATAACTAAAGAAATAACTGATAATTGGGTATTAAAAAACTTTCAAAAAAATTCTATTACATCAATTACGGGACTATATTTAGAAATTGGTAAAGGAAATATTTCTTCAAAAACAGTCGTTAAAAAGTTAGTCCCTACCGATAATAAGGAAGAATTATTAAAACGACAATTAGAAAAAACAGCTAGACAATTAATCGCTACCTCAGATACAGGAGCGATTGTTGAAGGGCTTACAAGTCCTCAATTAAAACTAGCTAATTGTTGTACCCCTGTTTTAGGTGATGATATCATTGGTTTTGTTACTAAGGGGGCAGGAATTGTTATTCACCGAACTGATTGTCCCAACGTAAAATCATATGATAAAAACCGGTTAATCAAAGCGTTATGGGGAACAAACGTTAAAAGAAAATATGCAACCTGGTTAAAAATAGTTGGAACAACTAGAGAAAATTTATTAACTGAAATAATTCAAATGACAAATTCAATCGGAGTTTCTATAGCTGAGGTTTCTTTGATTTCAAACCCTAACTTAGAAAGCATTATTAAACTTAAAGTTTCTGTTAATAATAAAACGGAATTAAATAATTTAATTTTAAATATCAGTAAAGTTTCCCAAATTTATTTAGTTGAGCGTGATCAAAGATGAGAATGTTAGTAACAAAAGTTAGTGATGCTAGTCTTTATGTAGAAAATAAATTAATCTCTAAAATAAATGAAGGATATATTATTTATTTAGGTATTAAAGATACCGATTCAAAAAAATTAATCGATAAAGCAATCCGTAAAACAATGAATTTAAGAATTTATCATGACGAAAATGATAAATTAAATTTAAAATTAAATAAAGAAACCCATGAAATTTTAGTTGTTAGTCAGTTTACTTTATATGGTGATGTTTCTAATAATAATAGACCGAGTTTTACAAATGCCGCTAACCCTGAGTTAGCCTACTTATTATATGAATATTATATTGACGGATTAAGAAAAAATGGTTATCAAGTTAAAACCGGTGTTTTTGGTGCTCATATGAAAATTAAAGCAACCTACATCGGACCTTTTAATCTAATTTATGAAATTAATAATGATTGACTGTAATTCATTTAAATGTTAAAATAAATTGAAACTAAATCGTCTGTGAAAAAGAAAAAATAACATAAACTAACTTTAAAAAGCGACTAGTAATTGGTGAAAGACTAGAGGTTAAATGTTATCGGACAACTTTGGAGACAACACATTTAAAGGGCCAGGCAACTGGAACTAAGGTGGCACCGCGAAATATTCGTCCTTAGAATTTTTAAGGGCGTTTTTTATTAAAAAGAGGAAAATAAAATGACACAACCTACCATAATATTTGATAAATATATGTTAAGAGATATAAATATAAGTGATACTAAAGATATGTATGAATATGGAACTGATCCTGAAGTAATTAAATTTTTAAGTTGGGGTCCATATCATGATTTAAATGAAGCATATGCTTCAATTAAAGGTTATTTTTTAAAAAGACCCTTATTTAATTTACCAGTTGGATATGCAATTATCGATTTAACCACTAATAAAATGATTGGAACCGTTGATTTTCATACAATTCTAGAAGAAGGTGTTGTTGAAGCTGGTTATGCCTTAAACCGTAATTATTGGAATCAAGGGATAATGACAAAAGCTTTAAAAAAATTAATTGAAGTTGGATTTTATTATTTAGGTTATGAAAAAATTATCATTGGTCATGCCAATGATAATATTGGTAGTAAAAGAGTAATCGAAAAAAATGGTTTTGTTTTTGATTATGAAAAGAAATATTATAATCGTTTTACTGGTAACTATGAACCATCGTCATGGTATTATTTAAGAAAAGAGGATTTTAAATAATGATTAATAAAGTTAAAGGAACTTATGACTTACTTCCAAGTGATATATATATTTGGCAATACTTAGAGAAGTTTATCAAAGAGTTATATCAAAAATATAATTATAAAGAAATTAGAACCCCAATCTTTGAATATTCTAATTTATTTCATCGCGATAATGAACATTCAGATATGGTAACTAAAGAAACTTATAACTTTAAAGATAAAGGAAACCGTGATTTAACTTTAAGACCAGAAGGAACCGCCGGAGTTTTAAGAAGTTATATTGAAAATAAACTATATGCTAATAACCGCTTAGTTAAACTATTTTATATTGGTCCTAATTTTAGATATGAAAGACCTCAAAAAGGAAGATTCCGTCAATTTATGCAATTTGGTGTTGAAACATTAGGGTCAAATGATTATTTAATTGATGTTGAAATTATTAAACTAGCTTTTGAAACAGTCAAACAATTAGGTCTTAAACAATATATCTTAAAAATAAATACTTTAGGAGATAAACAAAGTAAAACCAACTTTGAAAAAGCTTTAGTTAATTATTTAACACCATTTTATAATGAGTTATCTTTTGATTCGAAAGAAAGATTAACTAAAAACCCGTTAAGAATTCTTGATTCAAAAGATCCTAACGATCTTAAAATAATTAAAAATGCTCCTAGTTTAAAAGATTATTTAAGTGATAAATCAAAAGAAAGTTTTGAAAATATTACTAAAATGTTAACAAGTTTAAAAATAGATTACGAAATAGATTATAAATTAGTAAGAGGATTAGATTATTATTCTGATACTGTCTTTGAAATATTATCAACAAATCCTAATTTCGGCTCTCAAACCGCTTTAGTTGGCGGCGGAAGATATAATTCCTTAGTTAAGGAATTAGGTGGGCCCGAAATCCCGGGAATTGGGTTTGCTTTTGGGATGGAAAGATTAGTTGAATCGATTAAATTAGAAGAAATTTCTTTACCAAAGGAAAAAACTTTAGATGCATACTTTATTACCTTTGATCCTAAAACTAAAAAAGAGGCATTCAAACTACAAGCTCTTTTAAGAGATAATGGATTTATAACAGATTTAAATTATTTAAATAGTAGTTTTAAAAGTCAATTAAAAGAAGCCTTAAGTGAAGAAGCTAAATATTTAATTATTATCGGAGAAGATGAATTAAATGAAAATAAAGTTACTGTAAAAGACACGAAACTAGAAACACAAGAAAAAGTAAAAATAGATAACTTAGTTAGTTATCTTAAGGAGAAACTAAATGTTTAAATACACCCATCATAATAACGAATTAACAAAAACAAACATTAATCAAACTGTCTTTTTAAAAGGTTGGGTTTCAAAAAGACGTAATTTAGGTGGTCTTATTTTTATCGACCTAAGAGACCAAAAAGGGATAACTCAATTAATTATTGAACCAAATAACCCTAATTATGAAAAAGCTTCAACGATTAGAAGTGAGTTTGTTATTGAGGTTAAAGGAGTCGTTAAATTAAGAAGTAATGTTAATAAACATATTACTACTGGAGAAATCGAAGTAATTGTCGATGAACTAAATATCTTAAGCGAAGCTAATAATACTCCGATAACTATTTTTGATGATGAAATAGTTAATGAAGACATTAAATTAAAATATCGGTATTTAGATTTAAGAAAACCATCATCTAGTAAATATTTAATAACTAGAAGTAAAATTACTCAGTCAATTAGAAACACTTTAATCAATGAAGATTTTCTTGAATTAGAAACCCCCTACCTCGTAAAAACCACTCCCGAAGGTGCTAAAGAATTTATTATCCCATCAAGGCTTTATAAAGGTAGTGGCTATGCATTAGCTCAATCACCTCAAATCTTTAAACAGTTATATATGATCTCAGGATTTGAAAGATATTTTCAATTTGCAAGATGTTTTAGAGATGAGGCATTAAGAGCGGATCGTCAACTTGAATTTACTCAAGTTGACATTGAAGCTTCATTTATTGATGAATCATTTATTTTTAATTTAGTTGAAAAAATATTAAAAGATATGTTTAATAATGTCTTAAAAAAGGACATTGACTTCCCGCTTCAAAAAATAACTTATGAAGAAGCAATTAAACATTATGGATCAGACAGCCCAGATTTAAGATATCAATTAAAAATTAAAGATTATCAAGAAAAAATCTCTAAATACGAAATACCTTTTTTAAAGGAAAAAGAATCAATTAGAGGATTAATCCTTAAAGAAAATGATATATTCACTAGAAAATATTTTGATATCCTAACAAAAATAGCGAAACAAAATCATGGTGATACTTTAGCATATGTTAAAAGAATAAATAATGAATTAACCGGATCAATCGCTAAATTTGTCGATCTTGATTTATTAAATGAAAATGAAGTTTTAATTATTGTTCCTGGCAAATACCATGAAGCATCACTCGCTTTAGGAGCGATTAGAAAAAGATTAGCTAATGACTTAAGCTTAATCGATGAAAATAAAGAAAGTCTATTATGGGTAACTGATTTCCCACTCTTAGAATATGATAAAGAAGAAAAAAGATTTAATGCTCTTCACCATCCATTTACATCCCCTAAAAACAATGATGATTTAAAAAATAACCCAGAAAATGCCTTAGCTAAAGCATATGATATTGTTTGGAATGGTTATGAAATTGGTGGGGGTTCAATTAGAATTCATAATAGTAAAGTTCAAGAACTAATGTTTAAAACCCTCGGTTTAAGCCCTGATGAAATTAAAACAAAATTCGGATTCTTTAATGAAGCATTAACTTACGGTACTCCACCTCACGGTGGAATAGCTTTTGGTCTTGATAGAATCATAATGCTAGCCACTAAAACCGATAATATTAGAGATGTTATCGCTTTTCCAAAAACTCAAAGCGCTAGAGATTTAATGACGGACTCACCAAGTCCTATCTTAAAAGAAACATTAGATGAAATACATATGGAGATAAAAGATGAATAGAATTATTTTAGCAGGTGGATGTTTTTGGGGAGTTGAAGCATACTTTGCTCAATTAAAAGGAATAACTAAAGTATATAGTGGTTATGTAAATGGTAACAAAGAAAATCCGACTTATGAAAAGGTATGTAGTGGAATTGCAACTCATGCAGAAGCTATTTATTTAGAATTTGATGAATCAATAATTTCTCTTAACAAAGTATTAGAACATTACTTTAGAATCATTGATCCAACTTCACTTAATAAACAAGGAAATGATGTCGGAATTCAATACCGGACTGGAATTTATTATTACGACGACAAAACTTATCGTGTGGCTAAAAAATACTTATTAAACATTCAAAATAATTATAAAAACCCTATTGTCGTTGAACTTGAAGAAGTTGATAACTTTTATAAGGCTGAATATTATCATCAAAACTATTTAGCCAATAATCCTAATGGATATTGTCATATCGATTTATCTCTAGCAAGGGAAGATGAAAAAAGATGAAAAGAAAAGATTATATTAGTTGGGATACTTATTTTATGGGAGTAGCTAAACTTTCAGCTCTTCGTTCTAAAGACCCCGAAACTCAAGTAGGTGCCTGTATTATAAATGAAGATAAAAGAATTATTGGGATCGGATATAACGGACTTCCCCAAGGATTAAAAGATGATAACTTTAATTGGAAACGCGAAGGTGATTTTTTAAATACCAAATATCCTTATATAGTTCACGCTGAAGCAAACGCAATATTAAACTCAACCCAAAGCTTAAAAAACTCAATTCTTTATGTAACCCTTTTCCCTTGTAATGAGTGTATGAAACTAATCGTTCAATCGGGAATTAAAGAAATCGTTTTTGAATCAAATAAATATGAAAATACTGATTCACATAAAGCATCAATCTATTTAATGGAAAACGCTAACATTAAAGCCCGCCAAATAAAAATGGAGAAAATAATTATTGAATAACTTTAAAAATATCTTTCATACAATTATATTTGCGTATATATATTTAATGATGGCTTTAGTAATTCCATCTAATTTTACTGTTGTTGCCCCCAATAAAACTCAAGGAGTTTATGAACTCTTTGAGGTTGAAAATTCACCTAAAAACCATATCTTTCGTTCCGTCTCAGTCCTATCAATGGATTATATTACCCCATTTGCCAGAATGGTTTATGAATTATATGATAAATTTGAAGTTACTAAAACTTCAAAATATATAACTGAGCTAAGTTTTAGAGAAAATTTTATCAGAGGTGACATCCAAAAAAACTCATCTTATGAACAAGCGATTGTTAGTGCCTATCTCGCCGCTAATGACTATAATTCTAATATTACGATTGATTATAATTATTTAGGGATGATTATTGAATACCGAGAAAGTATTTATACTAAACTAAAAATAGGAGATTTAATAATTGATTTAGATAATAAAAACTTTGATAATTATTATGAAATGGCTCTTTATTTTATCACTCATGACGAATTAACTTTACAAGTAAAAAGAAATAATGAAATAGAAAATATTAAAATTACTAAATCAAACATCAATTATTTCAATTTTTATCCTAAATATGAAATAATTGATACGAATCCAAAATATAATTTAAATTTAAGAAATGAATATTCAAAGGGGCCTAGTGCTGGGTTTATGTATACATTATCTTTATATTACGACTTAGTTAATTTAGATTTTATTAATGAAAAAATAGTTGGAACGGGAACCATAAGATATAACAGTAATATTGGTGAAATAGGTGGTCTTAAACAAAAGGTTTATACCGCGATAAGCGAAAACATTAAATACTTTATTTTACCAATGAGTCAATATGATGAAGTCAAACATTTAAGTAATAAAATAATATTAATACCGGTAAATAATTTGAGGGAGGCAATCATTGCATTACATGAAAACTTTAATTAATAATTACCTTCAAAATAAAAAAATCGTCAAAACAAATTTAATTATCAAAGAAAGAATTTCTTTAACATTAGACGCATTGTTAATAGCGTTATTAACGTTAATTCCATTAATATTTTTCTTAACGCCTTTTTATTTAGATATTAATTTACAAATAGTAATATCGATTTTATTAATTTTAATTGTTTCGCTAGACATAATTTTTTATCAATTCTTAAAACATTATTTTTATCAAAAAAAGATTAATATATCATATAATAAATTAGAGTTAATTATATTTAATTCGCTAATATTAATTATTCCTACAATTATTGTTGGAATAATATTAATGATTATATTTTTATAAGGGGTCTATAATGATACTTGGTTATATTTTAATAACAATTTTAGTAATCCTTGATTATGGTCTTAAAAAGATATTTAGTACAATCTATTTATTAGACCAAACTGAGTTAATAATTAAAGGCGTTTTAAGACTAGGACATATTAGAAACTTTGGTGCTTCCTTTGGAATGCTTGAAGGCTTTCATTTACTGTTTTTCTTTATTACAATTATTGCTTTAGTAATTTTTGGATATTTCTTTTCAAAAAGTGATTTTAAAAATAAAAAAGTTTATTCGATTGCTTTTACATTTTTAATTGCTGGCACTTTTGGAAATGCCATTGATCGCCTCTTTTACGGGTATGTAATTGATTATATTCAAGTACCTTTTTTACCAATCGTCGGAAATACTTTTTTTAATTTAGCCGATGCCTTATTAAATGTTGGTGTTGTATTATTAATTATTGATATTTTATTTTTAGAATCAAAAAGAAATGAAAAAAATGAAACAAATTAAAGTATCCGAAAATAATGTTAGACTTGATCACTATTTAGTTAAAGTTTTAAATGAAAATCGAAGTCTAATTACTAAAATAATTAAAGAAAAAAAAGTGTTTGTTAATGAAGAAAATGTTAAAGTTGGTTTTTTATTAAAAACCGGTGATTTAATTAAAGTTTTAGATTATGAAAAAAAAGAATTAAAACTTACGCCTCAACAAATTGATTTAAACATTATTTTTGAAGATGATGATCTTTTAGTCATAAATAAACAAAAAAACTTAGTCGTTCATCCGGCTAAAAGTTATAATGGACCAACCTTAGTTGAAGCTTTATTAAATTTAGAGATAAAATTATCAACTGTTAACGATAAATATCGTCCGGGAATTATCCACCGATTAGACAAAGATACTAGTGGTTTAATTATTATTGCTAAAAATAACGAAGCCCATAAAACTTTAGCTAAAGCTTTAAAAAAACACGAAGTAAAAAGATTTTACTTCGCCCTTGTTCATGGTGTTATAACAAATGATTATGGAGTCATAGACGCTAAAATCGGAAGGGATCTTAAAGTAAGAACTAGAAACACAGTTATTAATACCGGAAGAAACGCCGTTACCCACTATGAAGTAGTAAAAAGATATGAAAATTATACCCTTTTAAAAATTGAATTAATTACTGGTAGAACCCATCAAATCAGAGTTCACTTAAATTATATTAATCATCCGGTAGTAGGTGATACAATCTATGGTATTAACCCACCTAAAACTACCGATGGCCAAATGCTTCATGCTTATAAATTAATTTTTATTCATCCAACCACAAAAAAAGAAGTGGAGTTTGAAACTCCACTTCCAAATAGTTTTACTGAATTTATTAATCAATTAGTCTAAATTTAATTTAGAAATATTTTTAAAATTCATTTTCGCAATTTTTGGTAAAACTTTAATTCCTAAATCACTTACAATTTCTTTTAATTGTTCATCAACATCTTTACCAGCCCCTAATTTTAATTTATAACCATACTTTTTAGATTGTTGATGCATTTTAGCTAAAAAAGCATATCTCGCAATAATTGAGGCTGCGGCAACTGATAAATGCACATTTTCACCATCAACATGAAACTCAACATCACTATAGACAAATGGTTCATCTTTTAAATAATTAAAATAGTGATTTGGCAAACAAAATTGATCGATAATAACCGGAACAGGTTCAGTGACTTTAGAAGTCGTTTTAATAATCATATGATTATGTAATAGAGCTTTAATCTTATTTAAATTATAACCCTCATCAACCATTTGATTATATTTATCTGGCGATAAAATAATAATTGAATGAGTAAGTTTTTTCGCAATTTGAGGTCCTAATTTAATAATTTCACGGTTAGACATTCTTTTTGAATCTCTAACGTTTAAACTCTCTAAATAAGCGATATCCTCTTCTTTAGTATAGACAGAACAAACTACAACTGGTCCAAATAAATCTCCTGTTCCAACTTCATCAGAACCAATAGCGGCAAAATCTGTAATATCTAAATAAGTTTTAATAGTAACTAACTCACTACTAACCTCATCACCTTGTAAAACAACTTTACCAGTTTTATACGCAGTAATTTGAACATCATTTTGTCTTGCAGCAAAAAGAACGTAAGGTTGGTTTACATTTAATAAATTTTTTTGATATAATTGTCTTAGTTTAGTAAGTTTATCACTCTCTAAACTTAAAGTATGTGTTCGCAAATAAATCTTCTCCTATCTATATCTATTATACCACTATTTAAGAATATAAAATAAATTACGGGAAAATAAGATGAATTACTCAACCAAAACCTTAGAATTAAATAAGATTTTAGCAGTCGTTTCTAATTATGCAATTAGTCAAACGGTTAAAGAAATCATCATAAATGAAACTCCTAAAAATAACTTTAATTTCATTTTAGACAGTTTAACTGAGACTAATGAAGTTTTAAAAATATTTAATACTTATAATCAATTTCCATTTGATAGTAACTATGAAATAACTAAAATAATTGATACTTTAAAAGTTATCAATTATTTAACCATCCCTGATTTTTTAAAGCTAAGAAATTTCATTATTATGACGAATAAATTTAAAAGTTATCAATCAGAATTAAGTGATGAATTTATAATTATTAAAAGCTATTTATCACAAATAACTCCTTTAAATAATTCTTTAACATTAATTAATCAAGTTTTTGATTCTAATCATGATATAAACAATAACGCTTCTAAAAACTTAAACGAAATCAGAAGAAAACTAAACCATAAACAAAACGATTTAGATAAAAACTTAAATATAGTTTTAAAAAGATATCAACCATATTTAAATGAAGTATTAATTGTCATGCGAGAAAATAGATATACACTCCCCGTTAAAGATACTTATAAAAGAAAAGTTAAGGGAGTCGTTCATGATTTATCACAATCAGGTCAAACTATTTATATCGAACCCGATGAACTTAGACAAATTACTCAAGATATTGAAATCTTAAAAAGAGAAGAACAAAATGAAATAATTAAAATATTAATTACTTTAACAAAAGAATTAAAACCATATACCGATGATTTTAAAAACCAAATAAATATTTTAATTCATTTAGATTATTTAAGTGCTAAAGCATTATATGCTAAAAACACTAAATCAAGTCTTCCTAAATTAAATAATGATGGCATCATTAATTTAATTAAGGCAAGACATCCTTTAATTGATCCTAAATTAGTTGTTCCAATTGATGTAACATTAAATAACGAGTTTAATATCTTAATGATCACAGGGCCAAATACAGGTGGTAAAACAGTGGCCTTAAAAACAGTTGGATTATTAACTTTAATGCTGCAAACAG
>Ga0265293_10009521_pt1 | contig 13934 bp, 11 predicted proteins | sample Munlanlewell138R_FD_192505 | JGI IMG/M metagenome (GOLD analysis project Ga0265293, IMG submission 192505) | Leachate microbial communities from a municipal landfill in Southern Ontario, Canada - Leachate well 138R | ecosystem: Engineered > Solid waste > Landfill > Unclassified | place: Canada...
AAGCGAACCGCTGAAACAAACCATGGCTTAGAAAGCTGTAAAGCTAATTGAAAAATTTCTGTGCTATTCATGGCCTAAAAATAAATCATTTCTCTATTTAATTTCCACTCGATTTCATATAGACCCGTTTTTAAGGACAAATCGGGCTTTAGCCCTGCCAACATTTTCCGTTATGGTGTCGTACCTACGGAGCTCTATTTTCGTGTTCTACATCCTTTTCTACAAAGATTACGCCTTTCTGAGGCTTGAAATGTGGTATGTTGTACATAAAACATCACTCACCAAAAAATCAAAGCCCAGCTCACAACGGGTCGGGAGCGGAGGCCTTGTGTGTGCGGCGGGCGTGTGCTTGGCCTGGGCGATGAAAAACAGCAGGAAAACATGCAAGGCAGCCCAAAAGGCTGTTAGTATAATGCAATGCCCGCAAAAAGTTTGAATAGAAACTTAATACCCGAAAATATTTTCAAAGCACAGCATATAAAGGCATTGCGTTATACCCAACCTTGCATAGTTTTCCGCTGTTTTTTAGCGCGTGGGTGGATAGCTTCGCACACACTTGACTTTTGCTAGCTTTTTGTCAAGAAAAAGCGAAATAATATCTTCAATCCAAACCTGCTAACTTTTATTATCAACGACAATTCTATTTTACGAACAAAAACTGTTAGCAAACTGATTATCTGATAATGGGTAAGGATATCTGAAAGTAGAACGCAAGTGTCCCCCGGTACAAAAAAATATTATCGTCAGTCAAAGCCTGCGAACTTTTGCTATCTGCGACAATTGCTCTTTACGAACGAAAACTGCTAACAAGCTTACTAACCTGAGCTCTTTAATTTTAATCGAACTCAGCTTACTATCTGTTGATGGGGCAGGATATCTGGAAATAAAAACTATGGCTTATGATTTCCCAACAAAAAAGGCAGCCAACCGACTGCCTTTCTTAACCAAAATCACTCACTAACACCTTATTTCACAAAGTCTTTCACGGCTTTATTAAAGCCTTCCGGATTTTCAAACATCAGGAAATGTCCTGTTTTGGGCAGCATAACCAACTGACTGTTGGCTAGCTTTTCATGGCCGACTTCAGCTATTTTTTTGGTAAATCCCGGATTTAAAAACCGATTGGGGATGAGGTTGTCATTTTCACCGAAAACAATCAGCACAGGCTGTTCAATTTCTTCCAAATGATCCAGTACCGGCTCGTTTACCATGCCATGAACCGACTGCACAACCGCATAAGAATAGGCTTCAAAATCTTTGGCTGAGCGCATGGCGATGCGGTCGTCAATCATAAATTGTGCATCTTCAGGCATTTTATAAAAGTTGTAATACAGATTGGTCTGAATGGCTTCTACCGGCGTTTTCATCACGCTTTTGAGGGTCATCACCTGCCTGAACCATTCTTTTTGTCCGGCAGAAAAATGCTCGAACCCGGCAGGAGCTGCTAAAATTAAAGCTTTCACAATTTCAGGGTATTCAATGGCCGTAACCAGCGAAATCTGTCCGCCCATGCTGTGTCCGGCCAAATAAACTTTGTCCAGCTTGAGCGAATCAACCAATTCATTGATTACCGAAGCGTAGTAGGTCATCATTCCGCTATGCGGCAATTTACTTGATTTCCCGTAACCGGGCAGGTCAATGGCAATGCAGCGGTAATTGTTGCGCAGCACTTCGATATTTTTCTTCCAGGCAGGCAGATAACTTCCCAGCCCATGAATGAAGATAATGGTTTCATTGCCCGTTCCTTGATCTACATAAGCCAGCTCTACTTCGTTGCTTAGCTGCACTTTATGCACTTCAAAAGGGTAGGGGATTTCTTCAAAAGAAGTGTATTCAGGAAGGTTCATCAGGGGATTCATCTGACTGTAAGCATTTGTGTTACTAATAAGTGTTAAAGTGCTTATGAGCAGTATGATAAAGATATGTTGAATCGTTTTCATGATTTTCATTTTTTAAGGATTAAAACATAAGCCATTTCACAACCAGAAAACTCGTCCAGGGATTAACCGGACGCACGCCATAAACACCGCCGTTAATAGGTGCTCCGTAGCGGTCGTCGGCGCTGTCGTAAAAGTCGCCTAACCACATATGTGCCGCGTGCCACTCAATGCTCATATAAGTGCCAACATTATAAACCAGGGAAACGTTTGCTTCTGTGCCAATGGTTTTTCCACCGGCTTGTGGCTCGGCATTGCTCATCGCGAAGCCGCCACCAAGTTTAGCAATAAGTTTGTAAGGAATCAGTCCTTTGGAAGCTGTTGCACTGGCAAAGCTCATGCCGTAGCCCATATTTGAAAGGTCTGCTATTGCAGGTGTGTAGCGGTTTACCACATTACCGTGAGGCATCAGGATATAGGTTCCTGAACTGATAAAAATCGCTCCCGGAGCAGCCCAGGTATTGGCGGTCATTACACCGCTGTATTTTTTGTCGGCCAATCCATCTTCATCACCTGTTGTATAAACCAAATCAAGTTTAAAATGGTCGTCGGGTGTTTGTCCGTAGCGGTAAATAGTTTTAAGGTTCGCCCCAAAACCGCCCAGATCTGCACCTTTTTCGAAGATGCCATTCCGTTTTACGTCAACTGTTCCATAATTGTAATTGAAAAATCCGGTAAGCGACCAACGATCTGCCATCATATCCGCATTGCGACTAAAAAATGCGCCAGTCCAAAAGATATCAGCTTTGTAAGGGTCTGTTCCAAACTTAAATTTGAAGGTTCCCATATAATCGTTGAGCAACGAGTTTAGTCCTTGTCCAAGGATGGAAATACCACCTTTCCCGGCTGAGCGGTCGCGCACATAATTGAACGAAACGCCTACATTCCACAAGGGTGAAACGCTGCGTTCAGCCATTAACTCGAACATGTTTACATCGTCGTCCTGAAAAATATCGTTTTCGTAATATTTATAAAATCCGGCTTTGTATTTGCCGAAATCACGGTCGTGCCTGATAGTAACACCCACAGCGTCAGTGCCAAAATATCCCAGTCGGTAGCCGGTATTGGTCATCTTATCGAATAAAGTGCGGTAGGCATTGTACGGACTGTCAAACATGCGTTGCATTCCCAGGTTTATCGCCCAGCGATCCCAGGGAAGCAGTTCCAGTTCAATATTTTGTGTTTGCAGGTTTACCTGGTCTGCCGAGATGGCGCCGCCCAGGTTTCCACCGGTGCCATAAGAGGCATCGCCCCAGGTCCAGTCGATCTCGAATGAAGCCCTAAGAATCGCTTTCCCGTTGAAAAGGTTGGGCTGATAGATAAAAAATGGCACGATGCGCTGTTCAATATATAAAGCACGCGAGGTGTCGGAAGTCATTGAGCCGTTTTGGCCAAACAGCCTGCCAACAACTTGTCCGCGTAGGAATTCACTGGTAGGATAGAAATTGGAGGCAACGCCCTGATTGATAAAAAAAGCAAGAAACTGAAATTCTTTGTCTGACTTTTCAGGGATTTCCTTGCTCATAAAATGGGTTGTCGGTGCTTGTGCCAATAGCATGCCGATACTTGCAAACAGCGCTGCAACAAGAAAAGTAAATTTTTTCATGGTTTGAATTTTAAGCTAAAAATGCTGTTACAAAGGAATTAAAAATGTGTTCAACAATAATTGTTGCAAATGAAATACAACGACCGGCAAAGCCTTGCTTTGCCAGTCGTTGTGAGACAAGAAAGCTTAGAATCTAATATACTTTTGAACGTTGGATTCGCCATAAGCACCACCGCTTGTGCTACCAAATCCACCGGTAGCTGTAGGAGGTGTTACTCCGGGAATTTCCGGATCTGTTTGTGCGATTTCGTACTTCATGGTAACGCCACCTGCCAGCATCACTTCAAAAATACCTTCACTTACAAGGCTCGAAGGGCTGCTTTGATTGGTAGTGATAGTCCAGATATTGCCAGTGCCTGATTTGGCCTGAATGAAAGTTCCGATGAGGGTAGTTTTTGAGCCATCAACTGTATAACTTTCTACTACGTATGTGTTGTCACCTTTGAAGTTAGCAAAGATTGAATCTACGCCTGCATAAACCAGCAATGGAGCAACATTGACACCTGATGAAATCCACTGGCCGATGATGCCCAGCTCGTTCAACATCGCTTTTTTGCTTTCTGTGGTAGGCATTGCAGCGCCGGCAGCGTTATAAATGCTGGTGGCAGAAGCAGGAGCTACAACTATTTCCTCTGAACCATTGGCGATTCCGCCGAGTACCAGATTAAGTGTTGCAGTGGATGTTCCGGCAGTATGTGTAACGGTATAACTTGTTAAAGTTGCTGTTCCACCTGTGAGGGTAACATTAAAAGAGGCGGCCTCGAGATTGCCTGTTTTATCAGCCATTTTGTAAACTGCCTCACTGAAAGAAACGTCTGCTTTAGTATTGTCAGCAGAAACTTTTACATCAACAAAGCTTGCAGGAACTTTTGGGTCGTCTTCATCTTTTTTACAAGAAGTCATTACAAGGCTCATTCCGAGCAGGATTGCCATAAGGCTAAACAATTTAGTTTTCATAAGAATAAAAATTTAAGATTAGTGAATGAAATATTAATTATTTGGATTTAAAGATTTTCTATCAATTTTTCCCGCGTCATTTTTGGGAAGTGCTTCCACAAACCGAAAATGTTTCGGGATTTTATATTTTGCTAAGCGTTCGAGGCAGTAGCTTGTGAGTTGGCTGGCGTCTGTTTGTTTGTTGGCTTTCAATACAACAAAAGCCATGCCGACTTCGCCCCACTTTTCATCCGGAACACCGATAATCGCGACCTCTTCAATGTCGGGATGCTTCCGCAGCGCAAATTCTACCTCAGCGGGATAGACGTTTTCGCCTCCGCTGATATACATATTTTTGAGCCTGTCGATCACGTAAATATAGCCTTCATCGTCCTGACGCACAAGGTCTCCGGTATGAAACCAGCCGTCTTTTATTGTTTTTGCCGTTTCCTCTGGATTATTCCAATAGCCGGGCGTAACATTTGGGCCTTTCAGCAAAAATTCTCCGTCTTCTCCTGCTTTTACTGGCTTTCCGGCCTCGTCGGCAATACGGATTTCGTAGTAAAAATTCGGTTTTCCGATGGATCCTTGTTTACGAATCGCATCTTCCTGATTTAGCGACATCACGTTGGGTCCCACCTCAGTGAGGCCGTAACCTTGTCGGATTGGAATAGTTTTGCCGTGCCATTTTTCGATCAGCGGAATGGGCATCGCTTCTCCACCCACAACAAAATAGCGCACCAGGCTTAGGTCGGCGGTTTCAAAAGTCGCTTCATCAGCCATCATTTTCAACATGGTAGGCACTGCCCAAAAAATCGTCATTTTGTAGTCTTCCAGTGCTTTTAGTACCTGTTGAGGGTCAAATTTCCGCATCAGGAGCGTATAAGCACCATGATGCATAAAAGGTGTTTGCAGCACGTTCCAACTTCCGGTATGGAACGAAGGAGCGCAATTTATGGAGCGGTCCAGCGAGGTAATATCGAGGCGCATCTCAGTATTGATACTGTTCCAAAACAGCATTTTATGGGTGTAAACCGCGCCTTTTGGGAATGAAGTTGTGCCGGAAGTGAAAATCAAAAATATCGGATGATCTTCATCGAAATCGGCATTTTCAAAATGATATTCGTTCGTTTCTGACAAGGCCTTTTCCGAAATGATCTTGAGTTCTTCAAGTGAATATTTCTGGCTTATTTTATCGAAATTTTCGGTCTGTTTTAACTTGTCTTCAAACTGTTTCTCGAAGTAAATAGCTACTGGATCAGATTCGCTGAGCAAGAAGTCGATTTCTACCGGGGTGAGGCGGTAATTGAGCGGAACCAAAACAATACCGGCTTTTTGTGCAACCACAAATAAGCTAATGAGTTCCAGTCTGTTTTCGCTTAAAATAGCTACCCGATCACCTTTTTTTAGACCATATTCACGGCTGAATTTATCAGCAAGATAATTGCCGAGACGGTCAAGCTGTTTCCAAGTGAAGGATCTGCCGCTTTCAAATTCCTCGAAAGCAATTTTATCTGCTTGATATTGTGTCCATTTGGCGGTCCAGTCGAATTGATTACTCATGCTAAATTCCTATTTTTCTTGTTAAACAAATGCCAGACAAGTCCGACTAAGGTTGAGATGACAATCGCTGATGAAGCAGCAATAGCAGGGTTTCTGACAGGGCCTTCGATAAATTTCGTAAAAAATTCTAACGATAGTGGCTGAATTTCATGCCATGCCGGTAAACCATAATAAACCAAAAAGTGCACGCTGATGGCTGTTACGCTTGCCGCAAAAACCGTTTGTACGCGCACATCTTTGAAGAAAATACCAAAAATAACCGGTACAAAAGCAGCCGAGAAATAAGCATAAACGCCGTTTTGCGCAAAAATACCGACACTCAGTTTAGGACTAATTAATTGGCCATAAGCCAGATAAATAGTCACGGCAGCCATAACAACAATTGCCAGTTTGTTGATTTTAATCAGACCCGAATCTGTAAAGTTTTTGCGACCAAAAAGCGGTTGAATCAAATCAGAAGTAATTGTAGTAGAAACAGATTGCACCAAACCTTCTAAGGTTGACATGCCGGCAGCAATAAGTCCTAAAACCACGAATAAACCCACCAAAACTGCTACTGTTCCATCAGCAAAAACTTGCACCACATAGGCCGGAATAATATTATCGTTGGCAAGTGGTTCACCATCCACCATGAGATTCGGAAATTCCAATCGGGCATAAAGGCCGGCAATTACAACGGAGAAAAACAACATTTCGGCAATCACTGCGGTGACCAAAAATTTATTGACATCAGATTCTTTCTTGAGTAATAGCGATTTGGTGATAATATGTGGCTGCACTACTATGGCGATTCCTACCACCACCTGTGCGAAAATAATCTCAAAGAAATCGCGGAATAGCGGGCTTTGCGGGTTGGTAGCTTTAACAAGCACCGGGTCGATGGCTGCCAGCTTATCTAAAAATCCCTGAACGCCATTGCTGAAATGTTCAAAGCCGGAAGTCAGTAAAATCACCGCCACAATAAGCATTACAGCGGCCTGAATGGCATTTGTATAAACCATGGAATTTGCACCTCCGTACATCATATATCCAAAAACGAACAGTACGATTACGATCATCACATTCATTTCGTCGAGGTTGAGAGCTTGTGCCAAAACTTTGGTGAGGGCAACTACAATCAACACAATAAACGTAAGTAAAAGCAATGCCAAAATACCCATAAAAAAGGCGTAACGCTTGCTGTCATAGCGTTTTCCGATCCATTGCGCCAAGGTAAGTGCTTTCACAGTTTGGCCATGTTTTCGAAAGCTTTTGGTGAGTATGACCAGCGAAATCATGGAAGCTAAAGGCAGGAAAATAGCATAAGACAGCACACCTGAGATACCGAAATTGGCAATAAATCCGGGATTGATTATAAAAGTAGCGGCACTCGTCATGCTGGCTGCCAGCGACAAACCTACTGCTACCGGCGAAAATAACACGCTGCCGAGCGCGTAATCGCTGATGCTTTTGGTTTTGCCGGCACCCTTAAAAACAAGGTATAGTACCGCCATCACGTAAAGTGCGAGTAAAATCCAGGTTCCTGTTATTTGAGCTGAAGTAGCCATTTTTTATTTGTTTTAATATCTGAAAGCAGCGCTGGCAAAGGCCAATCCGCCGCCTGATCCAATAAAATACATTAAATCACCTCTTTTGATTTTCCCTTTACTGATGCTTTCGTGCAAAGCCAGCGGAATACAAGCTGATCCGGTATAGCCGTAATGGTGCATGACGGTGGGTGCTTTTTCACGCGGAACGCCCAGCTTATCCATGGTTTCGAAAATGCTATTGATATTGATCTGTGTGAGGAGGTAATGATCAACTTCATTCGATGTTTTACCGATTTTCTTGTTGAGATTTTCGGCCATCATACTCCACATTTCCGGATTCAGCTCCTTTGGAAATTTCGTTACAAATTTCAGCAGATGATCCTTATTATCAATAACTTCATGGTCCACTGGCTGATAAGTTCCGCCAGCATAAATGCCCATGTGATCGCAATATTCGCCTTTGGTGATCAGTTCGCTGGCCAAAAATCCTTGATCCTGCTTTTCTGTTGCCGACATAATAACAGCACCGGCAGCATCTGCAAAAAGGGTAACGGTTTTTTTATCGCTCATATTGAGGTATTTACTCATCGCGTAGGCGCCAATAACCATTACATTCTGGTAGTTTTCATCGGCTTTGATATATTTTGCAGCCATATCAATTGCGGTTACAAATCCGGCGCAGGCCGTATTCACATCAAAGCTGCCCGCATTGCTCATGCCCATCAAATGCTGCACTTTTGAGGCAGTTGAAGGCGAAATATATTCGGGTGTATCAGTAGCGATAATGAGTAAATCAATATCAGTAGCTTTCAGGTTAGCATTTGTCAGGGTGTTTTTTGCAGCTTCAATGCAAAGATCAGCAGTGGATTGATTTTCGGTGCACCAACGGCGTTCGTATATCTGCACATTCTCAGCCAGCCAGGTGCTTACATTTTCACCCAATAATTCGTCAAAATAGCTGTTCGGCACAATGCGCTCCGGAACATACATTCCGGTAGCTTTTAGGTATGCATTTCTGTTCATCATCATTAAATCGTTATTCCTCCGTCAACACTTAAAACTGCTCCATTGATAAATGCGGCTTCATCACTGGCTAAAAACAGGTAAGCTGAAGCGATTTCTTCAGGTTTGCCTAATCTGCCCACCGGCGTTTTGTCGCGCATGCCTTGCAGTACGTTTTCAGGCATTTTGGCAACCATCTCTGTGGCAATAAAACCAGGAGCTACAGCATTTACAGTAACGCCTTTGCGACCCAGTTCTCTGGCCAAGGTTTTGGTCATGCCAATCACCGCTGCTTTGGTGGCGACATAGTTTGTCTGGCCAAAATTTCCGTACAAAGCGACCACCGATGAGGTGTTGATTATACGACCAAATTTTGCTTCCGACATATAATCCGCTACCACTTTTGTGCAATTAAAAACACCCGTAAGATTCACGTCTATCACCTGTTGCCAGCTTTCTGGTGTCATGTTTTTGAGGCTGCTGTCGCGTGTAATTCCGGCGTTATTGATTAAAATATCAATGCGGCCTTTCTCTTTGAAAAGACTTTCAGCAGCCTTTTTTACTGATTCAAAATCGGCTGTATTTACCTGCTGAAAACTCACGCTAAAGCCTTGTTTGTTAAGTGATTTGCTTAGCGTATCTCCTTTTTCTGCATTCAAATCCCATATGGCTACGTGTGCGCCTTCTTGAGCAAAACGTTCAACGGTAGATTTACCAATCCCATCTGCGCCACCCGTAATGATGGCAACTCTCTTATCGAGTTTTTTCATAAAATCTTAAATTAGTGTAAGAAAGAAGATCTTTCTTTAGTGTGCTTTTCTTGCAAAGACAATCTATTTATTGCGAGAAATCAACATTGCAATGCCTTGCCCGCCTCCAATACAGAGGGTAGCCAAACCGCGTTCGAGTTCTCTTTTTTGCATTTCGTAAATCAATGATGTTAGAATCCTTGCGCCTGATGCACCGATGGGATGACCCAAGGCAATGGCGCCACCGTTTACGTTCACGATATCAGGATTGAGTCCGAGATCTTTAACCACCGCAAGTGACTGTGCTGCAAAGGCTTCGTTGGCTTCAATAAGTTGTAAATCATTGACAGACCAACCGGCTTTTGAAAGTGCTTTTTTTGTTGCAGGAACGGGACCATAACCCATAATTTTTGGATCTAAGGCGGCGTAAGCAGCAGCTTCGATAGTGGCTAAAGGTTTCAAGCCAAGCTGTTTGGCTTTTTCTTCCGACATCAAAACGAGCATAGCTGCGCCATCATTAATTCCTGAAGCATTTCCAGCAGTAACAGTACCATCAGGTTTGAAGGCCGGACGTAATTTGGCCAGTTTTTCAATGGTCATGCCGTGTTTCGGAAATTCGTCCTGATCTATTGTAATGGGATCGCCTTTGCGCTGAGGAATAGTTACAGGCGTAATTTCGTCGTTGAAGCGGCCTTCTTTTTGTGCTTTTTCGGCTTTCAGCTGACTTTTAAGTGAAAATTCATCTTGCTGTTCGCGCGTTAACTTCCAGCGCTCGGCAATATTTTCGGCAGTGATGCCCATGTGGTAGCCGTTGAAAGCTTCGGTCAGCCCGTCCAAAATCATGCTGTCAACCAATGTGCCATCGCCCATGCGATAGCCGTTGCGTGCTTTGGGTAATAAATAAGGTGCACTCGACATATTTTCGGTGCCGCCTGCCAGCACAATTTCGGCTTCGCCCAACTGAATAAGTTGCATACCCATCATTATTGCCCGCAAACCTGAACCGCAAACCTGATTGATAGTTACGGCAGGTGTAGTTTCTGGTGTGCCAGCATAAACACCGATCTGGCGAGCGATATTCTGACCCAAACCGGCTGAGAGTACGTTGCCGATAATAACTTCGTCAACTAACTCGGGTTCAATGCGTGCTCTTTCAAGCGCTGCAACAGAAGCAATTTTACCCAGTTCAACGGCACCTACTGAGGATAGACCTCCACCAAAAGTTCCAATTGCCGTGCGGGCTGCTGATACGATAACTACTTTTCTCATAAGTTTACTTATTAAGGAATACGGCAGCGTGAAGCTGTCATCTAAAAATTAATTTTGAGCAAACTTAGTGGCTATTAATAGATATGTCAACCGTTATCGTTTGAAAGTTAGGGTCGACTTATTTTAAATAAAGATGATTAAATTAGTTAAACTGCATGAAATGAGCTTAATAATTGAATATTATAACCTATTGACTTAAAGTTTAAACCAATTTGTTGAAAGGTTTTCTTTGCGCATCTTGCAGGAATCGTTCTGGACAGACAGAATCAGGTCGTCGCCTTCAATTTCAAAACTGTAAACGCCTTCCTTCATCCCGCAGAGGTCGTCGGACAGCGTGTTTACAAGGTGAAGGCTGTTGTTCGAAATCTTGAAATGGCCTTTAAGTTTAGGGCGTTCTTCTATGGAGGGAAACTCAACTTGAAATGTATTGTCTTTAAAAGTAAGCATGGCACCATTGAGTGTGCTGACCCAAGTGCCTTCAAGAGTGGTTTTTTGAATTGGTTTGTCCTTCTGCCCAGGCGGAATTATAGAACTGTTCTCTTGGCTGCCAGCTAAATTTGTAGTTGTTGAATTATCTGTAGATTGCTCGTTGTCAGTATTATAGGTAGAGGTTATTGTTTCTTTCATCCTATTGAAATACTGTCGGTAGTTGCCGTCGGTAATAAAATAGCTCAGTACAATGGCCGCAACTATGATGAGCAATAAAACTAATATGGTACCTGGTTGGTACTTGCCACGCTTGCGTGATGCAGTGTTTGATTTACGTTTAGGTACACTTCGTTTTTTTGATTGCTGTTTTGCCATGGGTTTCTTTTTTACAAAATTACAATGAAAATTTAAAAAGAAATAGAGTTTATTAAATTACCATCATTAAAAAGCAAAAGAAGTGACAAATGCTGCCTCCCAAAACGAATAAATGAAAGATGAAATGGCTTAATTTCTTGTTCTTTCGTAAGTAAAATAAGGCGCCGATAGTATAGCATACGCCTCCGGCAATCAAGAATAGCAAAGCATCCCAGGGGGTTGACTTTATAAGCGGAACTATGGCAATTACAATTAGCCAACCCATTGCTACATAAAGCCAGGTTGAAAGACTACGGTATTTTTGGTTGTAAAACCAAATTTTAAAAACGATTCCGGCAATGGCCAGACCCCATATCAGGCCGAATAAAACCCACCCAATTGCGCCATGCAGGTTCACCAATGCTATTGGCGTATAAGTTCCGGCTATCAAAACATAAATAGCGGAATGGTCCAATTTATTGAGGTAATATTTTACACGGATTTTTCGGCTGGCATGAAATAGGGTAGAGGCCACGTACAACAGTAACATACTTGTTCCAAAAATGCTGAAGCTCACAATATGCCAGGCTGTTCCGTTGATGGCTGCGAAAACTACCAACAAAGTAAGTGCTGCCACGGCAATTGGTATGCCGGCTGCATGAGAGAGGGTATTGAAGATTTCTTCTGTTTTCTTTTGTTTCAGGGTAAATGCCATTGATTTTGCTTTTCTGTAAAACGGAATTATTTAAAGCTTAGTATGTAGATTTTCCAAATGCTATAAGGAGTGTAAAGCTGTTTAATTTGATTGGAAAATTCAATTGACTTATCTTCAATTAAAAATATGTTAGGTTGCACGAAAAGTAAATCTGGGTTAATTTCGCGAAATATTTACACAACTAAACGATGCAAAACATAACTTTAGGTAAAATTGATAAGCTGATTGTTCATTACGTAGGAAATAAAAATAATGAGGACGGGGTGCGTTTTTCAGATGCTTTAACTGATTTTACTACTGTCGAAGAATATTTTAATCAATTGATTAACAATAATTTCAAATTAGAAGAACTATATCAATTTCATTTTCTGCCAGATTTGAACTTAAATCCGATGTATCAATTCATAAGCTCGATCTTTCAGAATAGAGAAACATTTATCGAGCAATCAAAAAATGCTGGCCGCTATTTGTACGATAAAAGTACACATCCAAATATTAAAGCAGGTGAGCTATGTGTATTCTATGTAAAAGATTGTAAAGTTAATCATGAACTTTTGGATTGTATAGGTATTTTCAAGTCTGAAAACAAGGATACAATTTTAAAGGTAAATACGACAAGCACTGGGTTTGACTTAAAGGATGAAAGAGGAATAAATACGAATAAGCTGGACAAAGGTTGCCTGATTTTCAATACTGAAAAGGAGGATGGCTATTTGATTTCTATTGTTGATAATACCAATAAAAACGCTGAAGCTCAGTACTGGAAAGATGATTTTTTGGGTATTCAGCCGCTTAAAAATGAATACCACCAGACCAATCAATTCCTGGGAATAGCAAAACAATTTGTAACTTTACACATTGGCGAGGAATTCGAGCTTACGAAAGCTGACCAAATTGATTTACTCAATCGTTCTGTTAAATACTTTAAATCCAACGATACTTTTGAGAAGGAAAAGTTTGAAGAAGAGGTGTTTAAGGAAAGAGATATCATTGATTCTTTCCGGCATTTTGATGACGGTTACAGACGAGATAACAAAGTTGAGCTTTCTGACAGCTTTGAAATATCAGTACAGGCAGTGAAAAAACAGGCAAGGGTTTTTAAAAGTGTTTTAAAGTTAGATAAGAACTTTCATATTTATATTCATGGTAACAAAGAACTTATCGAGCAAGGAGTTGATGAAAACGGACGTAAGTTTTATAAAATCTACTACGAAGAGGAAAACTAACTAATTTACGTTCTAAATCATATACTAACGGGCTTTTATTTTAAAAAATCGACTTCTCACTATAAGTGGTAAACCTTTCCAGTGCCTCGACACCGGCTACAGAATTTCCGGCAGTATTAAGTGGTGGCGACCAAACTGCAATACTTAACTGATTTGGTATAATGGCAACGATACCTCCACCGACACCACTTTTCGCAGGAATACCCACACGAAAGGCAAAATCACCTGATTCATTGTACATGCCGGTGGTGAGCATCAGCGCTTTAAGACGCTTGGCACGACTTGGGTTAATGATTTCTTCTTTCGTAAAAGGATTGGTGCCTTCGTTGGCTAAAAATAAAAAAGCACGTGCCAGTTGATCAGTACTCATCGCTAATGAACATTGATGAAAATAGAGGTCAAGCACCTCTTCCACAGAGTTTGTAATAGTACCAAAGCTTTTCATAAAATGAGCCAGCGCGTAATTGCGGTGCCCAGTTTCCTTTTCTGAAGCAGCTACGCCTTTATCATAAAAAATATTATCGTCATCAGCCAGCGATCTCACAAATTCGAGAAGTTTTTGTTTGGGATTTTTAATTAGCGACACAAGTATATCTGCCACAACGATGGCGCCTGCATT
>Ga0265293_10009523_pt1 | contig 13933 bp, 9 predicted proteins | sample Munlanlewell138R_FD_192505 | JGI IMG/M metagenome (GOLD analysis project Ga0265293, IMG submission 192505) | Leachate microbial communities from a municipal landfill in Southern Ontario, Canada - Leachate well 138R | ecosystem: Engineered > Solid waste > Landfill > Unclassified | place: Canada...
GGGATTGGAACGCGGCGTGCGCCCGATCGGGCTCTGGTCGATGTCGATGACCTTGTCGAGGAACTCCAGCCCTTCGATGCGGTCGTGCTCGGCCGGATGCTCCCGCGAACCCATGATGCGGCGCGACGCGGCCTTGAACAGCGTCTCGATCAGGAAAGTGGACTTGCCGCCGCCCGAAACGCCGGTGATGGCGGTGAAGGTGCCGAGCGGAATTTCCGCCGTTACATTCTTCAGATTGTTGCCGCGCGCGCCCACGACCCTGATGCGCTTGCCCTTTTTGCCTTTGCGACGCTCGGCCGGCGTGGCGATCTCCATTTCGCCGGACAGATATTTGCCGGTGATCGAGTTCGGGTTGGCCATGATCTCGCGCGGCGTTCCCTGCGCGATCACGCGTCCGCCATGCACGCCGGCGGCAGGGCCGATATCGACCACATAGTCGGCATGCAGGATCGCGTCCTCGTCATGCTCGACGACGATGACCGTATTGCCGAGGTCGCGCAAATGCTTGAGCGTGTCGAGCAGGCGGGTGTTGTCGCGCTGGTGCAGGCCGATGGAGGGTTCGTCCAGCACATACAGAACGCCGGTCAGGCCGGAGCCGATCTGGCTGGCAAGGCGGATACGCTGGCTTTCGCCGCCCGAAAGCGTGCCCGAATTGCGCGACAGGGTCAGATAGTCAAGGCCGACATCGTTGAGGAAGCGCAGACGTTCGCGGATTTCCTTGAGGATGCGCAGCGCGATCTCGTTCTGCTTGTCGTTAAGAAGGCCCGGCAATTCGTTGAACCACAGATCGGCCTTGCGGATCGAAAGTTCCGTGACCTCGCCGATATGCTTGCCCGCGATCTTCACCGCCAGCGCTTCGGGCTTGAGGCGATAGCCGCCGCAGGCCGGGCAGGGGGTGGCCGACATGTAGCGCTCGATCTCCTCGCGCATCCACGCCGATTCCGTCTCCTTCCAGCGCCGTTCCAGATTGGGAATGACGCCTTCGAAGGTCTTGGTCGTCTTGTAGGCGCGCAGGCCGTCATTATAATCGAAGGCTATCTCGCGCTTGCCGGTGCCATGCAATATGGCGTTGCGCCCTTCCTCGGGCAGCGCGCTGAACTTGTCGGCGAGCCTGAACCCATAAGCCGCGCCCAGCGCCTCCAGTGTCTGTGCATAATAGGGCGAACTGGATTTCGCCCACGGGGCGACGGCGCCGTCACGCAGCGTCACATTGTCGTCGGGAACGACGAGATTGGGATCGATGGCGCGCTGGTTGCCCAGCCCGTCACAGGTCGGGCAGGCGCCGAAGGGATTATTGAACGAGAACAGGCGCGGCTCGATCTCCGGGATGGTGAAGCCGGAAACCGGGCAGGCGAACTTCTCCGAAAACAGGATCCGCTCATGGGTGTCGTTGGCCGACTTGTTGGCGCCGCCGCCACTGGCGGTTTCCTCGGGCGGCAGCGGTTTGTCGGCAAGCTCGGCCACCGCCAGCCCATCGGCCAGCCGCAGCGCCGTTTCCATGGAATCGGCGAGGCGCGTGGCAAGATCGGGCCGCACGACGATGCGGTCCACCACGACATCGATGTCGTGCTTGTATTTCTTGTCCAGCGCCGGAACGTCGGCGATCTCGTAGAAGGTCCCGTCGACCTTGACGCGCTGGAAGCCTTTTTTCTGGAGCTCCAGCAGTTCCTTGCGGTATTCGCCCTTCCGGCCACGCACGATGGGGGCAAGGAGAAAAAGCCTGGTGCCTTCGTCCAGCGCCAGAATGCGATCGACCATCTGCGAAACCGTCTGGCTTTCGATGGGCAGGCCGGTGGCCGGCGAATAGGGAACGCCCACGCGCGCGAAAAGCAGGCGCATGTAGTCGTAGATCTCGGTGACCGTGCCGACGGTGGAGCGCGGGTTCTTCGAGGTCGTCTTCTGCTCGATGGAGATCGCCGGCGACAGCCCGTCGATCTGGTCGACGTCCGGCTTCTGCATCATTTCGAGGAACTGCCGGGCATAGGCCGACAGGCTTTCCACATAGCGGCGCTGGCCTTCGGCGTAGATGGTGTCGAAGGCCAGCGATGACTTGCCCGAGCCCGACAGGCCCGTCATCACGACCAGAGAGTCGCGGGGCAGGTCGAGATCGACATTCTTGAGATTGTGCTCGCGGGCACCGCGAATGGAAATAAACTTATGGTCGGCCATGGCCGCTCCGCCGCCTCGACTGGATGTTTCGGAATGGCGGGCTTGCCCGTCCTCCGCGAATATAGGTCGTTCCTGCGCGGTTTCGAGAGATGCCGCGACTTTCCGCCTGAGGGTTTACGCGCCTTTCAGCGGGGCAGGCAAGTGAAAAGAACAAAAAATGAACAGCCTCCTGACATAAAGGGCGGGTATGCTGTTACAAAGTTCACATTTTGGCTGATGGCGCTTTGGGCGGTTGACGTATGGTAACAGAAGCGCCAGATTTCAGGAACGGAAGCCGATCGCCTTACGGGGCTGATCTCCGGAAGGCGCATGGCATCTGCGAAAAGTCGCGGGATGGATGGTGCGCCTGCGGATGAAGTGCTTTCGATCATGCGTGGAAACGAACAGAAGGAGCGAGGTATGACCCCACCTGACAGTTCGAACTGGTTTCGCGCCTGAGCGGAACCGCGGTCACCCATCTGGCAGGTGAAGATTTTCATCATGAAGCCGGAGCCTGGCCGTTCCCCCGAAAATCAGAGACTTTAGTCGGATCGTCGGTTGAACGCCGCGAAGCATCCGAGGAAAAGCCGGTAAAATGCTCCCGGCATTATGGGAAAGCCCATAAAAAGCTCCTGATGCTGCAATGACAGCGTCAGGAGCTTGTCTTTTTGTGAGGGCATGAGGAGCAGACTGCTGCTTTCTCGCCCAAAAAAGCTTTTTCGGCTGAAATTTAGCGTTTGGCTGGAGGCAGGTTGCCGACGCCGACATCAAAGGTGAGTTTGCCTGAAACCTTCACATCGAAATTCCCGACCCTGAACTGACCGAACTGGCCGGGACGGGGCGTATCGTCCGGTTCGGGCGGCAAAGGCGTTACGATGCTGAAACTGCGGTCCACGCCGGGCAGGTCGGTGTTCGTCTGAGCGGGCGTTGTCGCCGGTGTCTGCCTGCTGCCGGAAAGCGCCGGGCTGGCAGCCACAAGCACGGGCAGGGCGCAGAGGAAAGCTGCTGAAACGTGGTTCATGAGCCTGATATAAGCGGATGTGGAGGGCTCTTCCAGAGCGCTGCTTTCCTTTATGGTTCACAGAGACGTGTGCCAGAGTGCCAATCGACATTGACATTGGTTGAAAAATAACGAACAAAAAGAGAACAAAAAAACCTTTTGGGGAAACAGCAGGACCGTGCGGGCCAAACGGCGCGGCAGACTGTAAGGTAAGCGACTTCGAATTCAGGACGAGCGTGGAGACAGCGTCATGGCGGGCAGCGTCAATAAGGTCATACTGGTCGGCAATCTGGGTGCTGATCCGGAAATCAGGCGCCTGAACTCCGGTGATCCGGTCGTCAACCTGCGCATTGCCACCTCTGAAAGCTGGCGCGACAAGATGTCGGGCGAGCGCAAGGAGAAAACCGAATGGCACAGCGTCGTCATCTTCAACGACAACCTTGCCAAGGTTGCCGAGCAGTACCTGAAGAAGGGCATGAAGGTTTACATCGAGGGCCAGCTCCAGACCCGCAAATGGCAGGACCAGAACGGTCAGGAGCGCTACACGACAGAGATCGTGCTGCAGAAGTTCCGCGGTGAACTGCAGATGCTCGACGCGCGCGGGCAGGGTGAAGGCGGCGGTCAGGTCGGCTACGATCGCGGCGGTTATTCCGGCGGCGGTGGTGGTGGGCGCGGTTCCGATTTCGGCCAGTCAGGCTCTGGCGATTTCGGCGGCTCGCGCGGCGGCGGAATGGGCGGTGGCGGCTCGCGCGACCTCGACGACGAAATTCCGTTCTGATCGGCTGCCGGCAAACCGAACAATGCCTGAAGGCGTGACCACTGGCCTGAGGGGCTGACTCCGGGACTGGGTGACTGAGATCAAAACCAGAAAAACGCCGCCGACCGAAAGGCCGCGCGGCGTTTTTCATTCTTTTGGGTCAGCGATAGCCGGAAAACTATGTCCAGCCGTCATTTGAGCAGCGCAGAAACGCTTATTCTTATAAAATTGTTTGGAAAAACAAAGGTCTGCAGATCTTACGTCCGGTGACGGAAGTTCCGGTGACAATCAGGCCGGGCGTGATCTGAATCTCGGGAAGGGTGATGTTCGCTGGACCACGACTTTAGATGACTTGATTTACTGGCCGGTTTCGACTGGGATAGGGGACAAATAAAAAGACCGGGCGTTCAATGTTCCGGCGCATGCCATCCCGGGATGGCAAGACGAGCCCGTTCACAGCCTTGGGAGGGGCTGCTGTGATGACGGACATTCTTATAGTCGAGGACGAGCCGGCGATATCGGAATCGCTTGAGTTCATTCTCACGCGTTGCGGCTGGTCCGTCGGCGTGGCGCGCGATGGCGAGGCCGCGCTTGAAGCCGCGCACCGTTTTCGGCCGCGTATGGTTCTGCTCGACATCATGCTGCCCAAGCGTGGCGGGCTGGAAGTGCTCAAGACCTTGCGCGCCAATGAACTGTTCGCAGACACTTTCGTGGTGATCCTTACCGCGCGTGGCCAGCAATATGACCGGCAGGCAGCCATGGATCTGAAAGCCGACGGCTTCATCACCAAGCCTTACGCAAATGGCGAGGTCGTGGATGCGGTAAGGCGCATTCTGGACAGCCAGCCTCGCCCGGCCGCACATGTCTAGTTCTCCGGGACCCAGGGAGGAACGGACCGAGCGCGAGGACCTCGCGGCTCTTGTGCCTTTCTTCGGAGTGGTCCTGCTGCTGCCGCCATTCCTCAACCTGTTTGCAGGCATGATCGGCCCATTCGGTGTGCCTGTTGAGGTGCTGTATCTGTTCGGGGTCTGGTTTTTGGTGATTGCAGGCGCCGTGCTGCTGTCGCGCGGGCGTCAGTTTCGGGAGACACCTGCCAAGTCCCTGCCGGAAACCGGGCCGGCTGCGCCGCCCGAGCCCCCGGGGCATGCCTGATGCTGTCGCCGGACTTCGTCATCCTGACGGCTGTCGGCTATGTCGGGCTTCTGTTTTTGCTGGCCTATATTTCAGATGCCCGCGCCAAGAGCGGCAATGCCGGTTTCCTCAGCTCTCCCGCCATCTATACGCTGTCGATATCCGTCTACTGCACAAGCTGGACCTTCTATGGCGCGGTCGGAACCGCCGCCCGAAGCGGGCTGGAATTCATGGCCATCTATATGGGGCCGACGCTGGTTTTCGTCGGCTGGTGGTTTTTGCTGCGCAAGCTGATCCGCATCGCCCATAGCCAGCACATCACCTCCATCGCCGACTTTCTGTCGTCCCGCTACGGCAAGTCGAGCCGGCTTGCCGTGCTGGTCACGCTGATCGCGGTGGTGAGCATCACCCCTTACATCGCCCTCCAGCTCAAGGCGATCACCACCTCCATCCAGACCGTTTCGGTTGCCAAGGGAACCGGGGCGGATCATCTTGCCACGCTGGACGAGGTGACACTGGCGCTGGGTGTCGCCATCGGCATGGCCGTGTTCACCATTCTCTTCGGCACCCGTAATGTCGACGCCCGCGAGCAGCATCCGGGCGTGGTGGCGGCGATTGCCTTTGAGGCTGTGGTAAAGCTGCTGGCATTGCTGGCCGTCGGTATTTTCGTGATCTACGGCGTCAGCGATGGCATCGGCGATATTTATGCCCGCGCGGTCGAGGCCGGCGTGCGCATCCACGAAGCGGACACTTTTGGCAGCCGCTGGGTGGCCGTTCTGTTCCTGTCGGCCTGTGCCGTCATCTGCCTGCCGCGCCAGTTCCAGATTACGGTTGTGGAGAATTCGAACGAGGATCATCTGCGCACCGCGAGCTGGGCCTTCCCCTGCTACATGCTGGCGATGAGCGTCTTCATCCTGCCGATTGCGCTCTATGGGCTTTCGACCATGCCGGCGGGATCGAACCCCGACATGTTCGTTCTCACTCTGCCGATGATGACAGGCCACGATGCGCTGGCGCTTTTTGCCTTCATCGGCGGTTTTTCCAGCGCGACGTCGATGATCATCGTTGCGTCGATCGCTCTCTCGATCATGGTCTCGAACCATATCGTGGTGCCGCTTGCGCTGCGCAGAACCTCGCCCGGTGATGAAAAGGGAGAGCACGACATTGCCCGGCTGCTGCTGCGCAGCCGGCGTATCTCCATCGCGCTGATGCTGCTGCTCGGCTTTCTCTATTTCTGGCTGACGCAGGGGTCAGACGCGCTTGCCCCCATCGGGCTGATTTCCTTCGGTGGCGTGGCGCAGTTCTTTCCAGCCATGCTGGCAGCACTTTACTGGCGCACCGCCACCATGAAGGGCGCGCTGGCAGCCATATCGGTGGGGTTCATCGTCTGGGCATGGACGCTGTTCCTGCCGTCTTTCGCCACCTTCAGCCCGGTGGTTAAGGATCTCATCGCCGAAGGTCCCTGGAATATTCGTGCGCTGCGGCCGCAGGCGCTGTTCGGCATGGAAGGGCTCGACCCGCTCGTGCACTCCGTGTTCTGGAGCATGCTCGCCAATGTGTCCGTCCTTCTGTGCGTGTCGGCGGCAACCAGCCAGAACGCGCTGGAGCGCATTCAGGCTTCGCTCTTCGTCGACGTGTTTCGCCGTTCAGCATCCTATCAGCCGCGCATATTGCGTGGCTCTGCCACCACCAGCGAATTGTTCTTCGTTGCCGAGCGCGTTCTGGGGTGGAGCCGGGCGAGAGCGCTGTTTGATTCAGCTGGGGTGCCGCACAGACAGGCTGCTCCCCAGCAGGGCGTTTCAGCGGATTTCATCGCGCGTCTCGAAAGGGAGCTTGCCGGTTCCATCGGCTCGGCATCGGCTCATATCCTGCTGACCAAGGCGGTGGCCGGCGATGCCATATCGCTGGAGGAAATGATGCAGATCGCCGACGAGACCCAGCAGGCAATCGAATATTCGCACGCGCTGGAGGTGAAGTCGCAGGAACTTCACTCGACCGCTCAGCAGCTCAAGGAAGCCAATGCGCTGCTGAAGGAACTTCATCAGAAGAAGGATGAGTTCCTGTCGCAGGTCAGCCATGAGGTGCGCACGCCGATGACCTCGATCAGGTCATTTGCCGAAATCCTGATGGTGCCCGATGAACTGACGCAGCAGCAGAGGGCGCGCTTTATCACCACCATTCATAATGAAAGCGTACGCCTGACCAAGCTGCTCGACGAAATACTCGATCTGAGCGCGCTGGAGCAGGGCGAACGGGATTGGGAAAACGTGCCGGTCGATGCGGAAGCCATTCTCGATCAGGCGATTGCCGTGTGCGAGGCGCTTGCCAGAAAGCGGCTGGTGACGATTGAAAGCGGGCCGCGGGCTGGCGCATGTGTGGTTCTTGGCGATGCGGGACGACTGAGTCAGGTTTTCATCAACATCATTGCCAATGCAATCTCCCACAACGATGCCAGGGAACCGGTCGTCCATATTGCTTCGCGGCTGGATGATGATGTCTACAGCGTCGAGATTTCGGACAATGGATCCGGCGTGCCTCCGCTGTTCCACACCAAGATATTCGAAAAATTCGTGCGGGCCGAACCGGATGGGACGCCGGATTCGCAAGGTCTGGGGCTGGGCCTGAACATCAGCCACAAGATCGTCGGCAAACTGAATGGTCGTCTCGAACTGACCACTGGCACGCTGCCCGGCGCCTGCTTCCGCATCATGCTTCCGGTGTGGCAGGAGGCGCAGACAATGCCTGCGCCACTGGATGCATGAAAGGGGGGCAGCAGCGGGGTGTATCCGCCGGGCCGTTTTCCTCACAGGGGCATTTCCTGTCGGTGGCTGCAGCCAAGTCGTGGGCAGGGTACGCAGGAGGGGCCGACTTCCACCGGCATGCCGCCCAGATCGAGCCCGTCGCCATAGACTGTGCGATCGGCATGCACAATGTCGCAGGCCAGCATGATGGAGAAGGTCAGCGGCTTCTGGCCAAAGCGCGTGGCGTGCTTGGTCACGGTTCTGGCGATGAGCAGGAAGCGTCCGCCTCCGGGAAACGCGGAGACCTGCCGCACCACGTCATTCGTCGCGAATGCATCGTAGATCGGCCACAGCAGGCAGCCATGCCCGAAGCCCGGAATGGTCAGGCCGGGCAGGGGAAAACGCTTGGTGAGGCGTCCCGAACGATCGGCACGCAGATAGCCGAAGGGCAGGCCCTCGCGCCCCTTGCGGCGCAGCGTAACCAGACGGTGAGCGGCCTGCTCGAAGCTCACCCCGGCAAGGGTGCTGATCAGGTCGACATCGTAGCGGCATTTCTCCGCCATGGACAGAAACTCATCATAGGGCATCATCATCGCCCCGGCGACATAGGAGGAGAGGGCACGCAATGCGAGTTCGCGGGCCTCGGCGGTGGAAAGCTCAAATCCGTTCGTCGTCTCTTCCAGCGCGCCGGCTGCAGCGCGTGCTGCATAGGCATGCAGCATACGGAAAATCCGGGCTGGTCGGGGCATCGTCGCAGGAAAGAGCAGGGACGGTTCGCCAGCGGCGGGAGATCGGGCGGCAGGCGCTTCCGCGCTGATAGTGCAGCTTACCCCGAACTTTTCGGCGAGCGCCGCTGATAGCCTGTCTTCATCTATGCCCTGAGCGCTGGCCAGATCCCGGCGCAGGTCGGCGGCAATCTCTTCAAGCTGCGGAAAATGATTGTTGTGGGTGATCAGCGCCTCATCGACTTCGCGAAGTGGTGATACGGGCCGCTGCCGGGCGGAAGTCTGGTCGAAATAGGCGACGAGATTTTGCGTGACTGGTACAAGATCGCGCGCTTCGGCGTTGATGTTGCCCACAAAACGGCTGCGTTCATCCTCGGTGAGGTCGGGAATGTCGGCCAGAATCTCGGCGCCGGATTTGATGCCGGCAATGCGATTGAGGATTTCGTGCAGAAGCTCTGAAAGCAGCGGATCGGATTTCAGCCGATGCTGAAGCATCTCGATTTCCATCGTCGCATCGGCATAGGTGCGGTGGAGGCGCACGAGCGCGGCAGCGGCCTCGGGAAAGCGGGCGACAAGATCGCGTATGGCCGCAGCGTCAAGTTCGATACCGCTCATCAGCGAATCGGCCATCAGGTCGCCGATGGCGGCTATGTTGCGCGCCTCGCTGTCACCGGAAAGATGTTCGAGATCGATGCCCAGCCGTTCGCCGATCCGCAGCAGAAGCGTTCCGCCAATGCTGCGCTTGTTGTTCTCGATAAGGTTGAGATAGCTGGCCGAGATGCCGAGCATGCGCGCAAGCGCAACCTGCGACAGGCCTGCCGCCAGACGCTTTCGCCGGATACGCGCTCCGATTGGTGTTCTTACTTTCGGCATTGTAAATTATTTACAAAAGTGAATTTACTAATATCCGATTTTTGACAAAAAATGCATTTAATGTCAAATACTTATTGAGAATATAACAATCTGTGACAGTCTCTTGATGCGAAACCGAAATCTCGGACGCGTGGAGGAGATGAAATGGCTATTTTTAAACCCACAAGGCGCAGCCTGCTCAAGGGCGCGGGTGCAGGCATTGCCGCGCTCGGCACGCCGCACATATTCACCAAGGGGGCCTGGGCGCAGAATTTCTGCAACGACCCGACCAACGGCAAGATCGTGCTGGGCTTCAACGTGCCGCAGACCGGATCCTATGCGGAGGAGGGGCTGGAGCAGCTCAAGGGATATGAGCTTGCGGTGAAGCACATCAACGGCGAAGGCGACGGCGGGCTGATGAAGACGCTGAAGCCCATTGCCCTGAAGGGCAATGGCGTGCTCGGGCGCAAGGTCGAATATGTGACCGGCGACACCCAGACCAATACCGACGCGGCGCGCGATGGCGCACGGCGTATGATCGAGCGCGACAAGGCCATCATGGTCACCGGGTCCGTCACCTCCGGCGAGGCGATCGCGCAGCAGAGCCTGTGTCAGGAAATGGGCGTCATCTACATGTCCGGCCTGACCCACTCCAACGACACCACCGGCAAGGACAAGCGCCGCTACGGCTTCCGGCATTTCTTCAATGCCTATCAGTCGGGTGTCGCGATCGCGCCGTTCCTGGCGCAGGAGTATGGCAAGGACCGCCGCGCCTACCACCTGACTGCGGACTACACCTGGGGCTGGACACAGGAAGAATCGATCAAGAACGCCACCGAGGCGCTCGGCTGGGAAACGGTGGCCACCGTGCGCACCCCGCTCGGCCTCGGCGACTATTCGCAATATCTGACGCCGGTGCTCAACTCCGGCGCCGACGTGCTCATTCTCAACCATTACGGGCACGATATGGTCAACTCGCTGCCGCAGGCGGTGCAGTTCGGCCTGCGTGACCGTCAGGCCAACGGCAAGAACTTCGAGATCGTCGTGCCGATGTTCTCCGAACTCATGGCGGTCGGCGCGGGCGAAGCGGTCAAGGGCATCATCGGCACCTCGAACTGGCAATGGTCGCTGGATGACGAAGGCACCAAGGCCTTCACCAAGTCCTACGGCGAAGCCTACGGGGAGCCGCCGTCGCAGTCGGCCCACACAGGCTACGTGCAGACCATCCTGTATGCGGATGCCGTTGAGCGCGCGGGAACCTTCTATCCGCCTGAAGTCATCAAGGCGCTGGAGGGCTTCGAGTTCGACGGGATGGGCAATGGCCACACCGTCTATCGCGACAGCGATCACCAGTGCTTCAAGGAAGTTCTGGTGGTGCGCGGCAATGAAAATCCGTCGAGCCGTTTCGATGTGCTCAACGTGATCGGCAAGACGACGCGCGAGGACGTCACCTATGACGCCTCGATCTTCGGCGGGGAACTAGGACCTTACGAACCCAACAAGTGCTGACGGGAATGAAGCTATCTGCCCCGCCTGTGTGAGACAGGCGGGGTAATGCCCTTTCGTCCGCTCCCTGACATCTGAACTGCGTTGCGTCTCGCATCGAAGGAATATTCTGATGAACGTGTTCTTGGCCCAGTTGCTCAACGGGCTGGACAAGGGCGGCGCTTATGCGCTGATCGCCCTTGGTCTGACGTTGGTTTTCGGCACGCTCGGCGTGGTCAATTTCGCCCATGGCGCCCTGTTCATGCTTGGCTGCTTCTGTGCCGTTACCTTCCGTTATCTCATCACTCTGGAAACGGTGACGGTCGACCCTGAAAAGCTCTCGCCCTGGGGCGCTCCCGTGGAAGTGCGCACGCCGCTGGTGCAGAACTGGTTCGGCGATTTCGGCGCGGTTCTGGTCGACTATTCGGTCCCGATCTCCATCCTGCTGGCCATTCCGACGATGCTGATCATCGGCATTGCCATGGAACGCGGCATCATCAAGCATTTCTACAAGCGCACCCATGCCGAGCAGATCCTCGTGACTTTCGGTCTCGCGATCGTGCTGCAGGAGATCGTCAAGAGCTTCTTCGGCGCCAATCCGGTGCCGCAGCCGATCCCGACGGACCTGCGTGGCGCGGCCGACATCGGCGTGTGGTTCGGCATGGCCCCGCATGTGCTGACCTACCCCTGGTGGCGCCTGATCTACCTGCTGTTCTCCGGACTTGTGATCGGCGGGGTGTTCGCCTTCCTGCAATTCACCACCTTCGGCATGGTCGTCCGCGCCGGCATGGCCGATCGCGAAACCGTCGGGCTGATGGGCATCGATATCGATCGGCGCTTCACCATCGTCTTCGGTCTGGCGGCCGTCGTCGCCGGTGTTGCCGGCGTTATGTACACGCCGCTGCTGGCGCCCAACTATCATCTGGGCATGGACTTCCTCGTGCTGAGCTTCGTGGTCGTCGTCGTCGGGGGCATGGGCTCGCTGCCCGGTGCCGTGGCTGCCGGCTTCCTGCTTGGCATCTTGCAGTCCTTCGCATCGATGACCGAGGTGAAATCGCTCATCCCGGGCATCGACCAGGTCATCATCTACCTCGTCGCAGTCATCATCCTGCTCGTGCGTCCGCGCGGCCTGATGGGACGGCGCGGAATCATGGAGAGCTGATCCACCATGTTCTCGCTTTCTCGCAAGGACCTCGTCGCACTCGTGGTATTCTCTGCCGTGGTGCTGACCATGCCGATCTGGCTGTCGCCGCTGGGCGCTGCCTATCCCGGCCTCATGCAGAAGTTCGCGATCTACGCGATCTTCGCCATCGGCTTCAACATTCTGTTTGGCCTCACCGGCTATCTGTCCTTTGGCCATGCGGCCTTCATCGGTGTCGGTTCCTACACAACCGTGTGGTCATTCAAGCTGCTGACTATGGACATCGTGCCGGCCATGATCTTCGCGATCATCACCACGGGGGTGTTCGCGCTGGTGATCGGCTATTTCAGCCTGCGCCGCACCGGCATCTACTTTTCGATCCTGACGCTGGCCTTCGCCCAGATGTGCTACAGCCTTGCCTATTCGGTGCTGACGCCCATCACCAACGGTGAAACCGGGCTTTTGCTGGCGCGTGACGATCCGCGCTATCTTGACGCCATGCTGGGGGCGCAGGCGAATGTGGCCGGCCTGCCGCAGCCGACCCTTTTTGGCAACTCGGTTACCGGCTACACGGGCTTCTATCTTTGCGCGGTGGTCCTGATCATTGCCTTCTTCGTGTCGCAGAAGATTTTTGCTTCGCCCTTCGGCATGGCGCTGCGCGGCATCAAGTCCAACCAGACGCGCATGAACTATACCGGCTTCAACACCAAGCCCTACATGCTGGCGGCCTTCGTCATCTCCGGCATGTTCGCGGGTCTGGCTGGTGGTCTTCTGTCCATCACCGATCCGCTTGCGGGTGCTGAGCGCATGAAGTGGACGGAGTCCGGCAACGTGGTTCTGATGACCATTCTCGGCGGCGTCGGAACCCTCTTCGGCCCGGTGATCGGCGCCTGGCTGATCAAGTATTTCGAGAACATCTTCTCGGCCATCAACACCAACATGCTCAACAACTTTTTCTCTTTCCTGCCGGATGGGGTTCAGAGCTTCGTGGTGACGGTGCTGTCCAAATTCGTGGGCGAGGGCTGGCACCTCACGCTCGGCCTGATGTTCGTGCTGATCGTGGTGTTCCTGCCGGGTGGTCTGGTTGAAGGTTTCCAGCGGCTGACGGCGCGCCTGAAGCGACGAAAGGCGGTTCCGGATGGCGCCACCTCGGTCCAGCCGGCGGAATAGGGGAAAGACCATGAGCGATACACCGCCCAACATCATTCTGCACGCAGCCGACGTTCACAAGAATTTCGGCGGACTGCGCGCCCTGTCCGACATCGATCTGCAGATCGAGGAAGGCAAGACCCACGCCATCATCGGCCCCAACGGGGCCGGCAAATCGACGCTTCTCAACGTTATCATCGGCCGCATACCGCCGAGCAGCGGAGCGGTGATTTTCGACGGCACGGTGCTGACCGGCAAGGCGCCTTACGAGATCAACCAGCTTGGCATCTCACGGGTGTTCCAGACGCCGGAGATATTTCCCGATCTGCCTGTCCTGCAAAATGTCATGGCGCCTGCGTTTGCACGGCGCGATGGTGCCTTTCGCATCAACATGTTTCGCAGCGTCGATTCCGAAACGGAAATTCGTGAAGAAGCGGAGGACATGCTTAACGATATCGGCCTGCACGGCCGGCGCGGCGACCACGCCGGCTCGCTGTCGCGCGGCGACAAGCGGCGGCTGGAGCTGGCCATGTGCCTGATCCAGAGGCCGCGCCTGCTGTTGCTGGACGAGCCGACGGCCGGCATGAGCCGCCACGACACCAACAGCACCATCGATCTTTTGCGCAAGATCAAGCTGGGCGGCATGACCAAAGTCATCATCGAACACGACATGCATGTGGTCTTTTCGCTGGCCGACCGGATCTCGGTTCTGGCGCAGGGCCGCATCATCGCCTCGGGACTTCCGCAGGAAATCAAGGAAGACCCGCGTGTGCAGGAAGCCTATCTCGGCGGGAGCCGGGAAAG